>Ga0209187_1002821_pt1 | contig 15656 bp, 7 predicted proteins | sample BantaG_FD_187430 | JGI IMG/M metagenome (GOLD analysis project Ga0209187, IMG submission 187430) | Marine algal microbial communities from Bantry Bay, Ireland - BantryBay_4 metaG (SPAdes) (version 2) | ecosystem: Host-associated > Algae > Red algae > Unclassified | place: Bantry Bay, Ireland... | reverse complement strand
ATCACCGTTCCTAACAAATTCAAATCGGTTACCTTTCGAAACTGATCAATCGAAATATCGAAGACCGTTTGCTCCGGCATAACGGTAGCTCCTGGCATATTACCACCCGCACCATTGATTAATATATCGACTTTTCCCGCCTTTTCAAGAACCGCATTTTTAGCATTTTCTACCGACGCCTCGTCCAATACATTGCATTTTACGTAATCCAGGGATAAGTTCATTTTTTTAAAATCCTCTTTCATCTTCTGAGAAGCTTCCTCGTTTCTGTCTAGCGTAAAAACCCTGACGCCTTGTTCAGCGAGTCCTTTGGCAAATGCTCGACCCAAGGTACCACTACCTCCGGTAATCGCCGCAACTTTTCCTTTCATAATTATTTATTTATTAAAATTTTATCTTTAAAACTCAACCGTTTCCATTTTTCACAAAGATATAATAAATACCCGTCGGAAACGAACGCGTATCAATTGTCGAGTTGACAATTCTCGTATTTCAATCTACTGAAGGTTATCTAATCTCATTCGTAATTTGATAAGCAGCGACCAACGCAGAGACCCATTTATTGAGATGACGCATCGCTTGCCGATGTTCAATAAAATTATCGGGATTGGTTTGTCCATCGAAGCATCCTTTTCAGTGGAAGAATTACAGCCCGATGAAAAGATCACAACTAATAAAAATGGATATATAAACTTTTTGCTCATTTTACTTTTATTCCCGTAGACCGTTTTTATTTTTTAAAATTATTTGCAGGCATCCTCCACCAGTTTCTTGAAGTCTGCCTCATCTTTGACCTGATTATTATCTCTTTCCCAGGCGGCCATAAAACGGTAGGTTACCTCTTTGTTGGCATTATAAAAAGCATAAGCGTAACTCAGGTCATCCTTGATTGACTTTGGTTGGTACATTTGGGGAGCGGTGACCGCCATTCCCATGTTTTCGTGGTGAAAAGATTGGGCTCCCCAATTCATGGCATAGAAATAATCTTTCTTTTCTCCAGTATTAATCTGTGGTAAATGCTTGACAATACCCGTAGCAAAGTGCATTCCTTTTGGTAAATTACCATTCACCACTTTTAAATGAATTTCTGACCAGGCCTCTCCCGCATGAATACTCCAATCCTGAACAAGATCAAATTTTTCGTTACCAATTTTTAATCCTTCAAACATGGTTCGAATGGTAGAAATCTCATTACCATTTTCCAGGATCTCGATGGTTTTTTTATCAGAATTTGATAAAGTATACAACGAGTCCTGATACCAAATTGCCGGACTTCCTATTCCCAGCGAACTACCAACTTTTAAAACGTCAGATCCCCAGTTCATGATGTCGTGATATTTCCAGCTCACTGTATCCATGACCATATCAGGAACTGTTTTTCCGTAGATATCAAATCGGTGTCGACTATCCGCATAAAAGCGATAGGCAACCTTGTCGTTCTCCAGAACCGGTCCTTCAAACATGAACCATTTACTTGGCGGAGCGAGATTTTGGGGAACGGTCATTTTGGTTCGAGCGACGTATTTACTTGTTATTTTATTTTTAGTTTTAACATCAAAGTCAGCGGATTGGGTTAAAATCAGTGCCTGGGTTTTTCTATTTTTTTTAGAAAAATCGATCGTATGATAACTACCTTTAAAATCCTGGTTACGCGCTTCGATAATTGCCCTTCCCGTCTCAGCAGGAACCATTTCGATGGCCGCGTATCCGTTGGCCATTTGCAGAATCTGGCTACGCGTCGGCGTCCCGTAATTTTTTAACAACTCCCCTGCTCCATCGCTGGAAAAGTAGATGGGTCTTTCGTAATCCAACACCCGATTGCCTTTTTTATCCATGGTTTTTGCTTCTATCAAATAATTTCCGTTCGCCAACATTTTGCTGCTTACCGCAATGTAATCAGCCGTTTCTGCGGGAGTATAATCGTAATGGACGGTCATCTCATCCGTAGCGATCATCTTACCGGCAATACTTCCTTTAGTGGTCAATTGATTTTCTCCCGCACTAAATTGAATATCCCAATTAAGTCCGCAAGCAGGAAATTCACCGATGGTTCTCTTTTTCTTACCCATAGATTTACCATTATGGAACAATTCGACTTCTTCACAATTGCTAAAAACACAAAGATTTCTTGCTTTACCTTCCGGGCCCCTGCGCTCCGTCCACGTATGGGATTCGATGTAGGTAAAAGGATCTTTAGACCAGTAACTTTTGAATACATAAAATGCGTCTTTGGGTTTACCGGAGCGGTCTACCAATCCCTTTTGATTCAAATACGGAATAGCATTTTCTGGTCTTAGCGGCGTTCCAAAATCTTTAAAAGCCCACTGTGCGTTGCCCGCAAAATTTGGCTGCGTTTCGGTTACTCCGAGATACCAATCAAATAAATCGACAATGTAATTTTCTGTCCAGTCCCCACCTTTTGCAATATTCTGAACATCCACCTGATTGGCAGCTTCGGCCCAATCGTCTTCTTTCAATACGCCATCTCCCGTGATCGGGTTTTCCGTATGACGGCCGACGTGACTCGATCCTCCGTACTCCATATGTAAAAAGTGAGGATATTTTTTTTGATTTTCCGAAAGGGTATTTCTGTAATTAGTATAAACGCCAGCGTACCAACCCGACCAAATAGAAGGAGAAAAAACGTCTATCAGGTCGGAGCCGGCATAATATTTCCTGATAGATGTTAGACGACTCGGGTCCAGCGTATGAGCCAGATCATGTAGTTTTTTGACGTAACTATTTAGGGCTTTGGTTTCATCTCCATTTTCAAAATCCGGTAACCAGTAAATTTCGTTTCCTACCGACCAAAAGAAAATACTGGGATGATTGTAATTCTGTACAATTTGCTCCCGGAACAATCGCTCCGTATTAGCTTCCCATTCCGCAGTTCCTTTTCCACCCCGACACCAGGGCAGTTCGTCCCAGACAATGATACCCAATTTGTTACAAGCTTTATAGATTTCCGGGTCTTGTGGATAATGTCCCAGGCGAAGAAAATTTACGCCCATTTCTTTCATTTGGGCAATATCGTTATAGTGCATTTTATTGGTCATGGCCGCACCGTAGCCCGCATGTTCTTCGTGGCGATGTGTACCTCGCAATAATAATTTTTTACCATTTAAAAAAAAACCGCCGTAATCTTCAAATTTAAACCAGCGATAACCAAAGGTTTCTGTTTTTTCATCTACCAGTTTACCGTTTTTCAGTAATTGTGTAACCACCTGATACAATTGTGGACTTTCTGGTGACCATAATTTTGGATTATTTATTTTGGGAAAATTCAGTGATTCGCCTCTTTTGATTTCTCCCGTTTTTACTGTTTTTTCAGATACTATTTTTTTACTTCCCGCTTCTATAATTTTAGCATTGATAGAAAAATCATCCGTGGCTAATTTGGGATTATTAAAAGTAATTTTCAGCGCCGTGGTCGCGCTTGCAGTAGACACATCGGGGGTTGCAACCGTAACATTTTTAAGATTAACCTCCGGTAAAATTTTTAACCACAAATCTCTTGTAATACCGCCGTAGATAAAAAAGTCTGCTTTTTGTGAGGGAATAATATTTCGGTCATAACTATTGTCTACCCGAATGGAGATCGTATTTTTTTGTCCTTTTTTAACCTGATTGGTAATATCAATTTCGAAACCAACGTAGCCACCAACGTGGCTTCCGGCGAGTTGATTATTTACGTAAACATCCGTGGTGATATTGGCTCCTTCAAAGTACAAAAGATACTGAGCGTCTGTAAAGTCTTCGATTAATATTTCTTTCTGGTACCAGCTGGCATCGCGACGATATCCGGGTAGCATATCCACGGCATCCCACTGATTCCAGGTATGAGGAAGATCAATATTCTTCCAGGTTGCTGCACGGTTGAGTTGCATAACATCTTCCAGGTTATCTTCCAGGTATTGCCAGTTCTTATTGATATTTTCCATCTTCCTTTCCGCGACCGGAGGATGATCATTAGCGGCAAAACTACTGGTGACAGAAAAGATAAAAAGCAGTCTAATAATCGCGCTGAAAAATTTATTACTCATTTTATATTTTATTTAAACAATAAAGAAGTGAATCTTGAGCTGGACTTTTGGATCTCCCTACGCTATTCGGAAACCTCTAATCTACGCCGTAAGGCTTCAACGTAGTAATAATCTCCGTAAACAATGGGTACATCTACTTCAAATGGTCCTGGTACACTACCGGTACTGTGGTCTAAAATAAATGGTGGTACGGTAGCTTGATATTCGGGTTGAGCAAGCGTATATAAAATCTCATCTACCCAGGCTAAATATTGTTTTTTGTTTTCCGAATCATAATTCATTAAAGTTAATAATCCCGAAGCAGCAACGGCAGCGGCGGAGACATCGCGGGGTTCATCGGGGATATTAGGTGCATCAAAATCCCAGTAAGGAATTTTGTCCGCAGGCATATTGGGATGGTTGAAAAAAAACTGCGCAATGGTTTTTGCCTGTTCTAGAAAAGCAGGATCTTTTGTTTCGGCGTAGGCCATTGAAAAACCGTAGAGTCCCCAGGCTTGACCTCTTGACCAGGCCGACGAATCACTAAATCCCTGATGCGTAACTCTGTCCAAAACGCCGCCACTAATCGTATCATACACCACTACATGGAAAGAACTGTAATCGGGACGAAAGTGATTTTTCAGGGTTGTTTTAGCGTGTTGATAAGCAATATTGTAATAAATAGAATCTCCAGTTAATCGGGTTGCGTCGAAGAGCATTTCCAGATTCATCATATTGTCGATGATGACGGGAAACTGCCATTTATCGGCATTAAAATCCCAGGATCTGATGGCGCCTACCTTTTCGTTGTAACGCTGAATTAAAGTTTTGGAAGCCTGTACCACCACATCTTTGTAGTGCTGGTTATCCGTGATGTGATAAGCGGTACCAAAGCTACAATACAATTTAAATCCCAGGTCGTGCGTATGGTCATCGTATTTTTCCTTTTCAACAAAAGCGGTCCATTCTTCTGCCGCTCTTTTGATCTCTGAATTTTTGGAAAAACCGTATAAGTGCCAAAGCGTTCCGGGAAAAAATCCACTTGTCCATTGTCGTGACTTGCCGGCAATCATACTACCATCCGCTTCGAGTGATCGGGGAATTTTAGTAGAGTCCAGTGGAACCTGTGGTAGATAGTCCACCATTTTTTCAGATAACCGGGTGAGCCGATCAGCAGTAGACAATGTATTCTTTTTGGTCGGTTCAGCAGATTGACAGCTGATCAAACCCAGGCAAAAAATCACTAATAAAAAGTAAATATTTTTTATCATAAGAAGTAATAAAGAAAATTTGGGTCTGGAAGCAGTCAAAGAGATAGTTAGCAGACTTGTTTTGTCGGGTGCTGAGAAATAATAACTCAACTGACAGCACAAGTCTACCAACTTTCCTGAAATTTAACAATTAAATTAAAAAATGATTTATTACACACTAATCAACCATTAAGGTTTCGGTTTTAATCACAAAGAATAGCCTTAACCTACTCAGCGCGTGTCAAGTACATGGACAAATTAAACTACGAAATAATGAATGGATGATTTTGTCCAAATACTTAAGTTACAAATCTAAGGATGAAAACCACAAAAAAAATCTACAATAGGGGAGAAAAATGTACTAATACGGCGTGATAAACGTGTTTCAAGGAGTAAAATTACGCTTATATCTACTTTTTGTACGCTGATGGCGATATTTTAAATTGTTCTTTAAAACATTTACGGAAGTATTTTGGATCCTTAAAACCGACTTTATAAGCTATTTCCGAGACGTTTAATTTCTGAGTTTCCAATAGCTGGGCCGCACGTTTCAACCGGATGGTTTTGACGAAATTATTGGGCGTTTGTCCGGTCAGGGCTTTTAATTTAGTGAATAAAAGAGGTCGACTAACCGCCAATTCTGTGGCAAACTGGTTGACGTTGAACTCGTAATTACCGATATTTTTTTCTACCACTTCCATGGCCTTATGCAACAACTTTTCATCGGCGGAGGTCACATTGATCTCTTTGGGATCAAAATTTAATACCCGAACAAATTTTTCCTTGATGGCCTCCCTGGTGCGTACGATGTTGCGTACCTTTAGTCGAAGTTCTTCGGGATCGAATGGTTTTGTCAAGTAATCATCTACTCCAGTTTGCAACCCTTCGATTTTGAATAAAGTAGCGGTTCGAGCGGTCAATAAGATGATGGGAATGTGGCTGGTTTCGAGGTCCGCTTTTAGTTTACCACTTAAGGTAATTCCATCCATTACGGGCATCATGACATCGCTGATAATTAGGTCGGGCATTCCTTCTTTTGCCCTGGTGAGTCCCTCAAGACCATTTTCAGCCATCAGGAATCGGTAATCTCTGACAAATATCTGTTGAATATAACTACGAATATCCGGATTGTCTTCTACGATTAATAATAAAGGCAGTTTTCCTTCCTGATTTTTTTCCTCCATATTGTCGGAAGGAGCAGGTACATTATCCTTGGCGGCCTGGACGACTGGAACGTTGATCAATGTTTCCTTAACTGATAAAACTGGAAGTTTCTCAATACTTTGGTCGTAGTAAAGCGGAAGTTTTTCGACTGGAATTTGTACCAGGAAGATCGCACCATTTGGGGTTTCGGCGGAGTTGGGTAATAGTTTAATTTCCCCACCGTGTAATTCGACCATTTGTTTTGAAATGGCCAATCCAATACCGGAACCTTTGATGGAAGAGGTCTGTGCGGTATTTTTTTCGTAGAATCTTTTAAAAATCTGGTCTTTTAACTCGGCCGCGACCCCCACACCATTGTCCTTTACGATTACGTTTATTAAGCCGTTCACTTGCGAAACCTGCATGCTTATCTGTCCTCCGTCGGGGGTAAACTTGAAAGCGTTGGAAAGGAGATTAAAGAATACTTTTTCCAGTTTATCCTGATCGTACCAAACCCTGAGCGTTTCCGTTGCGGGTTCAAAACGGTAGTCAATATTTTTCATTCTAGCCAATTCCTGAAAAGACAAGAATATTTCTTTTAGAAAATGAACGATATCTTCCTCCTTGATTTTCATCGGTTCGTGGTCGGTTGCCAGTTTTCGAAAGGTGATTAATTGATTCACCAGGTTTAGTAGGCGCTGGGTATTTTTTTCTATTAGAGAAAGTTGGTTATTAACCTCGGGTTTCAGTTTTTGTTTGGTCAACAAGTCTTTAACAGGTCCTAAAATTAAAGTTAGCGGGGTGCGAAACTCGTGGGTAATATTGGTAAAAAAGCGAAGTTTCATTTCGTGTAATTCCTTTTGCTTTTGCTTGGCAATTTGTTCCAGTTGTAATTTATGTTGCAATCGAATAAATCGAACCAGGCCAAAAATCGAAAGGCATAAAGCGAGTAGATACAGTCCGTAGGCCCACCAGGTTCGGTAAACCGGGGGCAAAACTTTAATTGCTAATCGGCGTTCTTGTGGATTCCATACGCCATCGCTATTGGCTCCGCGCAGTCGAAAAGTATAAGTCCCTTCCCGTTGAATTCCGTAGGTTACTTCCGTTTTTCCGACGGTATAATTCCAGTCTTTATCGACGCCTTCGAGCTGATAAGCATAGCGATTATTTTCCGGACTAAAATAATCCAGGGCAGCAAAGCGAATCGAAAAATTGGCTTCGTTATAATTAAATTGAATACTTTCGGCTTGATTAATCCCATTTTCCAGAGTGTTATTTTCTCCTGCCCGAATGACTTTATTGTTTTGCCGAAGCTCAGTAAAAACAACGGGAGGAAGGTATTCGTTAGGTTTGATACTCCGGGGATTTAATTCGGTAAATCCTGCGAGTCCACCAAAGAGCAGGTGTCCCTCACGAGTTTTGTAATAAGCATTAAAGTTATGTTCCAGGTTGGCCAGGCCGTGGGAATAGTCATAATTGGTAAAAGATTTTTCTCTTATATTATATCGAGTCAGACCATTGTTGGTACTAAGCCAGACTTCCTGGTCACTTGATTCCAGGATCCCAAAAATAGAATTTCCAGACAGACCATTGGCGGTAGTAAATTGTTCGGTGCTTCCGTCGCGAGGATCAAAGAGATACAAACCGTTATTAAAGGTGCCCACCCAGATTTTTTGGTTATAGCTTTCCTGGAGTGAATAAATTTTTTCTTTGGGAAAGTAGTTTTTAAACTTGACAGGAAATCCCATTTTATCCCGTGACACTTGACTGAGACCGGCCTCCGTCCCAATCCAGATATCTTTTCCCCGTGTTTCTAAAATAACTCTCACCAGGTTGGAACTGATGGTCGTACTATCCTGTTTATTGTTAGAAAAATTATAAAATTTATCGGTAGACAAATCCAAAATATCCAGACCATTTCCATAGGTTAGAATCCAGAGCAGGTTTTCCACCTTATGCAATCCGTATACATTATTGCTGGAGATGGAGTTTTTACTTAGTGGATCTTTTTTATACTGTTTAAAGTTTTTATTATTAACATCCATCAAGTTTAAACCTGCCTGAAAAGTCCCAATCCAAAGTTGATCTTTATCCAGTAGTAGTTTTTTGATACTATTTCCACTCAATGTATTTTTCTGGTCTGCCTGATGTTGAAAGACCTTAAATTGCATTTCTTTTTTATCGAAATAATTTAATCCTCTTCCTTCTGTACCAATCCATAAATTTCCTTTTTCATCTTCAGCAAAAGAGCTTACCACGTTTCCGCTTAGTGAGTTTTCATTAGGAATATGCTGGTAATTAACAAATTGATTATAGTTCTCTACCCAGTGATTTACCCCGCCGTAGTAAGTACCAATCCAAAGGCCTTTGCTGCGATCTACGAATAAAGAATGAATAGACTGATCGGAAAGGCCCGTATTCTGAAAGGCTTCTTTTTTAAAAACCTTGAAGGTTGTTTTATCTTTTGCCAGGTAGTTTAATCCATCAAAAGTACCGACCCAAAGATGGCCGTTGGGATCCATCACCATTGCTCTGACGCTATTATGGCTCAGCTTATGGTCCCCATTTCTATCACTTTGGTAAACGGTCACCTTTCCAGTTAATCGGTCCCAGTAATTTAATCCACTCTCTTCTGTACCAATCCAAAAATTATTCTTATGGTCTTCTACTATATTTTTGATGTGCGTACCACTTAATTGTAGTTTTTCCGAGTTGTCTATCCGTGCAAATTCAGGACTATCCTCCTCCAGAAGTCGGTATAATCCGTCGCTCGTACCCAGCCAAAGTTGCTGATCCGAGTCTTCAAATATAGCTTTGACCTCCTTACTGACCATGCTCTTGTCGGCAGGATTTTTTAAATAGATTCGTTTAAAATTATCACTTTCGCTTTGATATAAATTCAAGCCATTTGACGTACCAACCCACAACCGACCTTTTGAGTCTCTGAAAATCTGCCGAATAACATTATCAGTCAAGGAAGTACTATCGGTGGAGGAATTCAAATAATTGGTAAAACGATCCGTCCCAGGCTGGTATCTTCCCAAACCCGAAATGGTTCCAATCCACAAATGATGAGTTAATGGATCGCTGTATAGATGGCGAATATCATCGGCTACTAAACTGTGATCGGAGGAGTCTTTTTTGTATACTTTAAATTGATAGCCATCAAATTTGTTCAACCCGTTTCTGGTTCCAAACCACATAAATCCTGCGCTGTCCTGAGCAATGGCAAAAACAGATGCCTGCGATAAACCATCCTTTTTTGACAAGTACTGAAAAGAAGCCGCTGCCTGTCCATTTAAGTGCCAGATAGCGCCAACCATCATTCCTGTCCAAAATAACCATCGCCAAAATATCTTCTTCATATTTTATTGGTACTATTAGCAAAAATTGAAAGCGTGCCTACAAATCAAAAAATAAACTGAGTCTAAAAAAAGTACAAAAAGTAAATTGCCACAAAGAATCAAAGGCACAAAGAAAACACGTAAAGAGTGCTCTGCTTCCAGCAGTCCTGCCTGATACAGCATATTTGAGAAATCCTGTGCAATCCGATGCACCCGGTAGCTCGTTTATCTCCTTCTACAAAGATTTCAAACAATTTCATAAAAGTAGTTAAATCCAGCCAACCTGATCTTACAAAGATAATCTATTCCCCCCTACCGATTATAACCAGCACTCCTCTTTACCTAAGCTATATTAAAGATAACTCTTATCGAATGGCTTAGTTTTTGGATTAATAGATTAATCCCGGTCGTTTTCCTCTCCTTCGATCAATTATAGGCTAACCGTACTGAGAATAACAAAATGCTATTTAAAACTATTGCTAACGCTACCATTCTATTCTGTGTGGTGTTCTTCATTACCTTTGGGTTGGAACACCTGCTTTTTGGCATCACTGATTATAGTGTTTATCGGGTTTTAGATAATTCCTTTCAGAATTTCCTGGTTTTATTTCTGGTTTTTTTGCTGCAATATGTGGTCATTAAACGGATACCTTTCCGACAGGTACAACTTTGGAATTCATTACAAGTATATAGACATCGAATTCTTGTTTTACTAGCGCTTTCTGTTTTTGGTTGTGGACTTTATCATTTTCTGCCTTCCAGTCTACCCGCCTGGACTTTTTTGCTGGGTTTGGGAGCAATCAGTACCTATACCGTTTTAGTTAAAAAGATTTCTAGTCGGTCATCTTACCAAATCATTACGCTGATTTTATTTTGTGCTGGATTCAACGCTTCTTTAATTTTCTGGATACATGAAGAGGGCAATACCGGTAAGCGAATCAAGTACGCTCAACAATTGGCAGAAAGACGGGACACCATAGCGGAAAATCAAATCATTTATTTAATGGATGATTTTCAAAGGTCTACCACTAAAGAAGTTCCTCAATATTATTGGGAACGCAAGTGGTTGTCCAATAGCTATCTTTCTTCTAACTATCAACTGGATATGCGGCGAACACCCCATTTTAGTGGACCCTATTTAGAACCAATTTTAGATTTTAGCGAAAGTTTTATACCAACTTATCAAGTACACTTACTATCAGGTTATCGGTTATCTTTTAAATTAAAAAAAGAGTTTAAGCGTAGTATTTATACCACCAACCATCCATACAAAAATATGGACCGGCTAAAGGATTACCATTTTATAGTAGTAGATCAGGGTAAAGTTGTTCTGGCCAATTCTCATAATTTTGATCTGGATATTCTGAATATTCCGATGCCCGACATTGGTGAAAAAGCAAAGGTACAGCTAAACGGATACGACCTGGATGCCTATCACCATTCCGAAGAAGTATTTGTTTTGATCGGAGAACCTTTATCCGAAGTGCTGGTATGGATTTCTAATTTCTCTTTATTTTTTAGTCTTTTTCTTTTAATCTCGGTTTTATTAAACAGCGCAAAGATATTATTTATCAGCGGTACTATTCTTGAGCGCTGGCAAAAATTACCGATTCATTTTCGGATTCAGACTACGCTGATTACGCTAACCATCTCCTTGTTTTTCATCATCGCCATCACTACTTTTTATTTTCTTCAACAAAATAATTCCGTACTTACAAGAGAGCGACAAATCTACATCGCCGAAACAATACAAAAGGTAATTTCTGAAGATTTTCATGAATTCAGCTGGAATACTAAAAGATATAAAGATAGAACGCTAACGGCTTTAGCGGATCGTAAACAATGTGAAATTGATATATATAATCCCCGGGGAAAATTAATGGTCAGTTCTATCTCTACGGCTCAGAACAGTCCGGCGCCAAAGCAAATTGATAAAAAATTAAGAGCACGTTTACAAAATAATTCCTTTGCAATTATTGTTAAACAACACAAAAAAGACGATGAATCCTATTTACGTTCTGTTTTTAGTATTTTCAAAAATAATCAGTTAAAAGGATTCGTAGCCATCAGTTCTTATGAGTCTGAAATAGGAAGTGCTCAGGATATCCCCATCATCATGAGTAATTTATTGAATGTCTACGTCTTTTTATTACTGTTTACCTGGACAATTGGTTTATCCTTAATTTCTTTATTGAATTCCCCCTTACAATTACTAGCCCAAAGACTGAGTTTGTTTAAGCCCGGAAACACCAACGAAAAACTAGCCTGGAAAAGCGACGATGCCATCGGGACTTTAATTAATGAATACAATAATATGGTAGATGTAGTGGATAAAACTACGAATGAACTGATCCGTTCCGAAAGACAAGGTGCCTGGCAAATCATGTCCCAGCAAATTGCACACGAAATAAACAATACGCTTACTCCATTTCGATTAAATATTCAGTACTTCTCTCACGTAGTCGCTCGACAAGATGCTCCCAGTCCGGAAGTGATACAACGGATAACAAGTAGTCTAATCGAACAAGTAGATCAGCTAAGTAAGATTGCTTCACAATTTAAAATTTTTGCACACCTGGAGGCACCCGAAACCGAGCCGATTGACCTGGTTTGCTTTCTAGATGACTTTATGACCCCTTTTAAAACCAGAGAGGACGTTCAATTTGATTTTATTAATCTTCTGAAAAACGAAGAAAATCCCACCATTACGATTGATGAGGATCATCTTCGTCAAATATTAAACAATCTTATTTCAAATTCCGAAAATGCAATACCTGAAAACCGAAAAGGTATAATCATCATTGTACTCAAAAAGGAAAAAAACAGCTTATCACTTCAAATTAAAGATAATGGGATTGGGATTGATCCAACTATTCAGAAGAACCTTTTTGATCCCAAATTTTCTACCAGCTCCTCTCAGACGGGACTGGGTTTGCCCATTTGCAAGCGAATTATAGACTTTTACGATGGGGTATTAAACTTCACGACCGAGCTAAACACCGGAACTTGCTTCCAGATTGATTTCGCACCATCCAATAGCGAAACAGATCCGCCCGGACCATCAGATCATCCACATATTTCGACGTCCTCTTTATCCAACGAAGGAAATGCGTCTCGTGGGTAAGGAATGTTGACAAAAAAATTTCTATTTTTTCAAAAATTCTGGTTTTTAATCTTAACTTGGACTTTTATATATTACAAAAAAAATCCAGAATTTATGTCTACAGATTTAACAAAAAACAGCTTGAACGAATTAACGACCCTTGGAGAGTTTGTTATAAAAAATCAGGCAGATTTTCCGTACGCAAAAGGAGAACTGAGCAGGTTGTTAAGTTCCATCAGACTGGCGGCCAAGATCATGAATAGTCAGCTAAACAAAGCCGGACTGGTAGAAAATCTGATGGGGGAAGTTGGTGAAAAAAATATCCAGGGGGAAGAACAAAAAAAGCTGGATGTATACGCTAATAATCTTTTCATCAACGCACTAAAGGTCAGAAACGAGGTTTGTGGAATTGGTTCTGAAGAAGAAGATAAAACGATCATTTTTGAAAATGAGACCAGCGTTAACGGAAAGTATGTGGTATTGATTGATCCAGTCGATGGCTCCTCCAACATTGAAGTAAATGTTTCGGTAGGAACCGTTTTTGCAATTTACCGTCGGACTTCTCCGATTGGAACAAAGGCGATTAAAGAAGATTTTCTGCAACCTGGTCGCGAGCAAGTGGTGGCCGGTTACGTTATTTATGGTTCCTCCACCATGCTGGTTTTCACCTCTGGAAACGGGGTGAATGGATTTACTTATGATCCGGCCATTGGGGTTTTCTTTCTTTCTCATCCAAATATGAAAATTCCGGAAAACGGCAGTACCTACAGTATCAACGAAGGAAATCATGCCTACTTTTCGGAGCCCGTTAAAGCTTATATCGATTATTGTAAATCGGTGGATAAGGCGACTAATCGTCCGTATACGGGACGGTATATTGGTTCGATGATTTCCGATGTACACCGTACTTTACTTAAGGGAGGCATTTATATGTATCCTGATTCCAGCGTTGCGGCCAACGGTAAGCTACGGCTTTGTTACGAATGTAATCCCATGGCTTTTTTGGTCGAACAAGCTGGCGGGAAATCTTCCAATGGACAACAGTCGATCCTGGATTTAAAACCTACCGATATTCATCAGCGAACGGCATTTTATACGGGTTCGAAGAAAATGGTGGAGAAGCTGGAGAAGGTGTTGGGGAGGAAGGAAGTTTGATGGGTAGGTTGTAAACAGGGTGTTTTTGAATGTTGAATTTTTAATGTTGATCCTGCTCTGAAAAGTGTTTTTTCTCGTCTCGGCTGACAGCCTAATGTCGTCAACTTAACGTCAAGTGACCCTCCGTTTATTCAAGTGATATTTTATATTATGCTTTTTCTCTCTGGGAAAATTTCGACCTGGTCGGATCGGTTCTCTGCGTCTCAGTATCTTTTTGACCATTCTGTTATACCAAATTTCAGCTGATTCATAACCTAGTAAAAGTTTAGGCAGTTCATCTTTTACCAATCCGATGGCAACGGCAAGGTTGATTTGATAATGATGAATATTTTGTTTTTGAGCTTGCTCCGCATCTAATTCTTCTTGTGCCTGTCTAACCAGTATCTGGGTTAGATTACAAGACAGGGTTCTGGCATGAAAATCCTGAAGAACCCCATTGACCGTCTTTGACGAAAAATTCTCTATTTCTATTTTATTCTTGTCCGTGTCGAATGAAGTTTCCTCACCCCATCGACAACCGTAAAGTTCCTGCATTTCTGATAAATCTAACTCCTCTTCTTTTATATTTGTCAATAGATATTCCATCTCTCCATTTGGTAACCTTATTTTAACACATCTTACTAAAAGTGTATCAGGCATATTTTCTATTCTTGCCGCAGAACTGGAATACTTCCTGCTTCCTCTCTTCAAATCTATGCTCAACAATTGATCATCCACCTCATCTTGCTGCGTAAATTGCTCTACCTCTTTGCAAAAATCAGCTTTACAGCGAAATATATAACTATATCCTAAGCGTGGTAATTCATGAAAATAGTAAAACCCTGGATAATACTTGTCACCCAAAATCAATATATTATGCTTCTCACAATCAACAAGTTGCGGTAGTTTGCAAAGATGATTTTCAAAACCTCCCTGCTCACTAACTCCCTTAGATTGGGTGGCACTGTAAGCATCCATACTGGATAAGAGCGTTAGCTTATTTAGAACATCATATATTTTCACACCCTGTGCTAAACATCTTGATTGCTTTGCTTGACCATTGTTACATTCATTAAATCTTTCAACTAATTCTTCTTCGTAAGGTAACTGATAAGTGGTCCCGTCAGTACCTAAAACCAAATAAACTCCTTTATACTTTTTGTACTCCTGATCACTATAATATTGCTTGATAAACATATCATTCAAATACTCGAAACCTTCCCATTTGATCTTAGCTCGAGCTTTGCTAAATGCCTGTTTTGATCCATCTTTCTCTTTTCTTGAAAAATGAAATTTACTTAGAAATTTACTTACTTCTACGCTCAGACTTTTACTAATAATGTTTATTTTCATTGCAATAATAGTTGGAAAACTAAACAAGCGATTCCTTACGAAAAAATGATCTTCTTTTCGGTAATCATTCTTAAATTTTTTACTAAAAATGGTTTTTTCCAAGAATGTAAACAGGGCTAAATCTTTTTTTTAAGCGAGTTCATAGCTAATGGTTATTTTCTCAATTAATGTTCTCTTTCACTAAAGATAATTTGAGTGCGTGACATATTAAGGGGTATCTTATTTAAGCCGCCTTTTTGATTAATTCTACCTTTCGATCTTTCTGGATAACAAAATCCATAAATTTACTCATATCACCATTTATTTT
>Ga0209187_1002819_pt1 | contig 15658 bp, 9 predicted proteins | sample BantaG_FD_187430 | JGI IMG/M metagenome (GOLD analysis project Ga0209187, IMG submission 187430) | Marine algal microbial communities from Bantry Bay, Ireland - BantryBay_4 metaG (SPAdes) (version 2) | ecosystem: Host-associated > Algae > Red algae > Unclassified | place: Bantry Bay, Ireland... | reverse complement strand
AAGCCGTGTTTTGAGAAAGTCAAATATAATGTCCCGCATGTTTTTCTGCGAAAAGCCAAGCTACAACATCATATTCGAGGACGCGCGTTTGCTGCGCAAGCCGCGCTTAACCCCCAGCTTTTTTGATGTTTTTGTATCCTTCGTCTTTGAGGATGGTAATTATTTTATCTCGATGCTCGCCTTGAATAATTATTTCTCCGTCTTTTACTGAACCCCCGACTCCGCATTTCGACTTTAGTTTTTTTCCAAGTGCTTTGAGGTCATCTATAGGTAATGCTTCTAAGCCTCTAATGAGACTGACAGCTTTACCACCTCTTTTCTTTTTTTCAAGGTGAACACGAATAGAATCAAATTTCTTCTTGTCAATATTGACTTTATCATCTTCCATTTCGGGTGCGTTTTCTGGATTTCCCATCGCTTTAAATGCATCCCACGAAAGATTTGTTTCTTGCTTACCCATGTTACTTCGTTGTTAATTTGTAATTAATATTGTTGAATCCTTAAATTATCAACTCTCAATTATCAACTCTCCTTTTCCAATTGAAGTTAATCATTCTTAGAACAAGGAAACCAAGATCTCGAGTTCCAATATTACTGTTAGAAAGTATAACTACGCCGGTACCTGTTTCTTTGACGAAAGCCATAAATGCATTATGTCCATTTGTTTTACCGGTATGAGTTATAATATCGTATCGTTTTCTTTGGTCAATTATCTGCCATCCTCTACCTGTTTTGATTGATTCATTGAAGTTGGTGTCTACCTCTTTATTGTGATTTTGAGCGAATAGGGTAACATATGGATGATCAATAACTCCAAGATTGATTTTCATGAATTTTATAAGATCAGCTGCCGAAGATTTTAATCCTTCTGAGGCTCCAAAAGATGCAAAACTCCATGGTCCGACTTCCCTTCCAGCTCTATCGTAACCTTGAGTTATCAGGTTCTTTTTCCGCTCTTTGAAAAACACAAATGTACTATCAAGACCCATTGGGTTAATAATGTAATCGTCCATGAGTTTGTCGAATGACTTTCCTGTTGCTTGTTCTAATATGATCTCCAATAAACCATAGTTAGTATGTGAATAATTAAATTCGCCTATCGATTTTGGAAGAAAATCTGAGTAAAAAGATAGTAGATCTTCTTTCTCATAAAAACCATAGGGATTTTGAGGATCTTTTTCTTTAACTCCAAAGAAGTAAGGTCGAACGGGAAGCCCCGATGTGTGCTGGATTAGATTAATGATAGCAACCTCATCCATTCTAGGGTTTTGTATTTCTAAGGGTAAAAATTCATTTATCCTAGATTCATATGATATAAATCCTTTGTCGACTAAAACAGAAACCAAACTTGAAGTAAACACTTTTGAAATACTTCCAGTTTCAAAGATATCTTCTGCATTAAGGCGCTCTTTTTCGTTTTTAAACTTAGAGCCAAAGTCAACAAAATATGTGGAATCTTGGTCTATTATACCTATGATGAAACCAGGAGTATCGTCAAGGCTGATATCGGTATCATGTAATATGATACGTTCGATTTCGACTTTTAGATCTCCATTTTGTGCACATATAGCTGCACAGAATAATAATTGAAATGTAATTAGTATAATTTTCATATTTGTAAAAATACAGAATAGTTTGAGAATGACAAGCCTATGGAAATATCAATGGAGTTTTGATCTTTTATAGTTAAATACTTTTATTGGTTAGTGGTATTACATCTTAATTCATTTGAAGTCAAGGCAAAGATTTAACAGCAAAAAAGCCAACATCTCGTTCGAGATGTTGACTTTTAATTACCATAAACTTATTAAAACTTATCTTCTAATCATTCATGATAGCTCAGTGTTAGAACTGTCATTTCAACTGAGAACATGAATTCATAGAATTTTATTTAATCAGAATCATCTTATTAGTAGACGTATGATCTCCTGAAGTAACTGTGTAATAATATACACCAGATTGATTCAAATTCGATGCTTCAATCACGAATTGACCTTCTCCTCTTGGAGCGTCATTTGATCTTGTGAATACTACCTTACCTGTTACATCTGTGATAGATAGACTTACATTTCCAGCTTCAGGAAGATTGTAAGAAATATTCGTCACATCACCAAATGGATTTGGCTCATTTTGTGCTACTTTGAATCTGTCATTAATTACTAAGTTTCTTGATGCTATGTCAATATTCATAACCATAAGATCAGTACCATACGCTTCTGCAACTAGACTTGATTTAGTGTCTATTGAAATAGCTTCTTCAGTTGATATTCCTTTATTAGCAATACCTTCAATAGTGAATAAAGCTTCACCAGCGATAAGATTCATTGCTTGGATAGCTGACCAAGAGAACCTAATCTCTTCCCCTTCGATGCTGTAATTATTTTCTGTAATGTTAATAGCTCCAGAAGTCATTCTTACATTCTCTAATCCATCAATGCTGATTGCAAATTGTAGTCCTAATATTGGATTAGTATTGCTAGAATTAATATCTATAGAGACAGCTTCATTTTTAGTCAATATTTTATTATCGATAGAAAGACCAAGTGTTTTGCTACTTCTTACTTCACTGTTGATAGTTTGAGTAAGACCATATGTAGCATTATCCGTAACATCTCCAACCTTTATCGCTATAAAATCTTGACCATTCATATGACCTACTAAAGGATCGATGATAATGTCAGTATTTATTGGCCAAGGATCATTAATATCTGAAAACTGTTGTGTAGCATCTACCATAACATAACTAGTGTTTAATGGATATTCTGTGATTACACCTAAGATTAATTTTCTCAATTGTAATAAATCAGAAGCACTTACTTTTTCATCATTGTTGATATCTGAAGCTATAATTTTATAAGCGTCATCTAGATTATCAAGACCTAGAATATGTCTCTGGATTATAACTAAATCAAGTGTACTTACACCATCAAGATAATTATCATCCTTATTTGGAGTTATACGATATGAAGCTTGTTCAGGATTGTTATTAAAAGCATAATCACCTTCTTCATTCGTATTATCAAATTTTGTGATCTCAATCGATGGAGCTTGTAAAACCACCTCAATATCATTTAATACTTTATTATCAGGTGTAGTAACAGATCCTGCTATTCTTATACCATTACCTTCGTCACAACCACCTTGATTATCTACCAATGTAAGTTCTACTTCACAGAAATCAGAATTTCCTTTTTCATCCCAAACATACATTGTAACCATTACAGTACTATCTGTTAAATCGTCACAATCAAATACTTTAGAAGAACATCCTGTAGCATTATTAAAATTAGGATCATTTTGTGGAGGAGTAGAAGTAAATGTGAATCTAAGATTTTCTTCGGCAGTGCAGTTGTCAAAACTTCCTAAGTCAAAATCACATGCCCAAAGTTCTACCATTCCACTCTCCATTAGTGCAGTACTAATATCAATACAATATGGCGTCGGAGCTTTTTTATCTACTACCATGAAAGTACTTTCACAACTTGTTACGTTTTGACATCCATCAGAAACTGTCCATTTGATCTTATGATTACTCATTGATCCTTGGATGTCTTCAGGAAGTGTAATCTTCACTTCTTGTCCTGAAGAAGTTGGAGCTACATAAATATCACCTATACCATTACCATTTGTATCATTAAAGTTGCTGTCAAAAGTTGGTAAATTACTAGAGTATTCATAATCAAAAGTTCCGTCTCCCCATAAATCTACAAGAACAGTCCATTTTAGCCATTTGCTAGCACAGTCTCCATTGTCATCCGCCATGTTAGTAAGCATTAGTGACTTTGTTTCGCAAATGTTACCATCATTGTCAGCATCAGCGTGATCATTTATTTCGAACATCTGATCTTCGCAAGTCAATATAGGTTTTTCGTCATCAAGTACTTTTATTATTTGTACGTGTGACCATATTCCATCTGGATTATCTACATTAGGATCATATTGACACCAATCAAGTACTGTCCATTCGTTTATAATTTTGAAACACGCTCCATCTTCAAATTGGAAAGTGTCAGATTCTAGACTATATCCGACTAGAGAACATCCAGGAGAAGCCCAAGTTGGTATAATGTCATTTCCATCAATGTCAGTACAATCAGTATCGAAGTCAGATGGCCATGTAATATTTCCATTGAATATGTCACCAGCAGACTTTGTGATGTTTTGATCACAGAATATAGAAGGTACACCTTCGATTGACCATCTTCTGACGATATTACCAATACCACAAGAATTTACATTGTTTATTATATCATTGTATACAACTGTAGCACCATCACATGTGAAAGATCCAGTAGCTGTACCTGTAACGCTTAAATCGTCAGCATCATCATCACACGAGATGATTGCATCTGGCGGACACTGGATACTTGGGTTTAATTTGTCTTCTACTTTTACGAATGCCCAAGTTTCATTATAGTTGTCACCTGATGTTCCGAAATCTCCATTCATATCACCGTCATCCCACACTCTCATCCATACTTTTACGTATCCAGGATCTAGAATGCCGTCACCGTCTACATCTACTTCTGCATTAGTAATATCTTCACAACAGAATCTAACCCATTGTCCATTATCATTATCATTGTTACTATCGAAAGAGTGTCCATCGTTATTATATGTGTCATTTCCATCAATGTCACATTCGTCGTTGTCTCTTCTTATTTCTAAATGAACATCAGAACATCCATCATGAGATCCATTGTCTACAGAAGGAGCATATAATTTTGCACTTCCTATACCATTACCTACTTGAGTAAGTGATATTACTATGTTCTGCTTTGCCACAGCTACTGGAGCCGTTTGGTCAACAACAGTCACTAGAATAGGAAAGTTGGTTGTATTATCACAACAATCGCTTGCTACATAAACAAAAGAATGTACTCCTTTTGGTAGATTAGATGCATAGTATAAATCCAAATCTGCATCGTATGTGATTGTTACACCCGCTGGTCCTGATACTGTGTAATCTACAAAACTCGTACAATCATCATGTAAAATAGAAGGTGCTTGTAAATAGAAATTAGCTTCACATACCCAAGGAGATGTACTTACTGTCATATCTTGTGCTTGTACCGTAGGTGGTTCATTATCTTCAGCTTTAATTACTTGCGTAAATTCTGTTGATGCACTAGTACACCAATCAATTATTGTCCATTTTCTTAATACTTTGAAACTAGTACTACATGATTGATCACATAAAGGAATTTCTGTATCTAATTTTGTTGCAGCTAGATTACAAACTACACCATTAATTGCTACTCCGTTTGCAGTTGGATAAGCATAAGTAATAGCTAAGTCAGCTCCTACAATAGGAGTGAAATGAGTAACAATGGCTGGCATACTAGCATCGGCTCCACATCCTAATTCTATAGGACTTACTGGTGGTAAGATGTCTGATAAGCTTACAGGCAATATTCTAAGTTCTTGAATACAACCAGAAGCAATGTTGCCACTGTTATCAGTGAATAACCACGATCTAGTGATTATTTTTTCACCACATCCACCTTCTGTAACAAGATCAGAGTATTCTGATACATAAGAACCACAGTTTTCCTCAACATCTGGCAGCGGAACTGGGATTAAGTTGTTCAGTACATTGTCTAGATCAGTACATAGGAACTGGCATTCTGGATCAGTATTTCCAGCAGGACATTTGCAATCAACTACTGTCGGAGCAAGTTTATCTTCTACTGAAATGTTCCCCCAACAGCTATTTCCATTAGTATCATCAGTTACAGTGACACTATATACACCCGGGACGGTGACGATAGTACCGGTTACACCACTGATCGTTACAGAATAATTGTTGATTAGGTCTTCGTCTTCTCCTTCTAAGATCATGCCTGGAGTAATGTCTGCTTCACAGTCTTGATTTAGGGATACTTGCACATTATCGTTACAAGCCAATGCCTGTGCAGATATGTCTGAAGTAGGGAAAAAAGAAAGGGCGAAAATGAATACGATGCTAAGCATGCACCATTTTCTTTCTGAGTTAATAGGATAAGTCTTTACCATAGGTAAAATAAGTTTTGGTTATTAAAAAAGTGTATGAGTAAAACTTTAAACCAAGATGGAAAATGAGGAATGTATATTATAGTCCTCAACAATCTGGCTTAGAATAAAGCACAAAAAAGCCTAGAGCGCACTATACGCCTAGGGTCCAGATTATTGAGGAGAATACTACTGGGGGTAGTTTTATGAAAATGATTCGTCTGCCATTTTCATGTCCTCGAAGTGCAAATATATGTTTGGTAATTTGATAAGAAAGAAAGATGAGTATGGTAATTAATGAAATTTTATTTTACTGATATATGAATTTTTTAATATGAAAGAAGTTTTTTTAAAGTTGGATATCAGTAGTTTATAATGTTTATTGAGATAGCGTTCAGATACTTATCTTTTCTATAATGTCATATCTGTGTTGGATGTTAACTCGACTCATGATCGAAAAGTTGTGTGTTCATAAATTGAAAATTGTTGTCATCAGAAGTTGAGAGTGAGAAAATAAAGGTAGGTCTAAGTCTAAAACTATCATTTAACCTTATCAAACTTATCAAACTTATCGAGTATTTCGCAAGGAATTGCACTCTTATCAGTATTCTCTTGTCAAAGTCGTTATTTATTGCGGGCACGACTTCATCTGTAAAAGTAACAATTGTTCTATTTATATTTGTTTTCAAAAGAACAGAGGTTCTGAAGCCAAAGTTTTTTGTGCCAAACTTATTCATATCAAGTTCAACTAGATATTTTTGGATTTCGAATAAATATTCTCTAATCGAAGAGCTATAAGAATGGGCAATATTAGAACTGATCTTTTATTTTCTTTAAAAATTGAATTTTTGATTGAACTGCCTTTAATGTTTTGGATTAAGATTAGTGAGAAACGCCAATTCGAAAATATGATTTATCAATCGTGTATTCGTAGAAAGCGATCGAATGTCTCTGTTGATCGAATAACTGAAAGTATAAGATGGCCTAATACTATAATTATCGGTTAATTTAATAGAAAGAAGAGAGTATTTAGCTAGAAGGGATACATAGAATTTGCCTTCTCTGATATAATCGACACTGGATATTTCTGTTTCTATTCCAGGGTTATTGAAATTGAAACCAGAAATGTCGGATCTTAATATATAAGATGCTTTACTACCTAGATCAATAGAACCTATTTTTTTCAAATCAAATCTATAATAATAACTTTGAAGCTCCATTATATATTTACGGATAGAAATATTTACACCACGAGTCCCACCAAATGTTTCCAAAGAGTTTATCAATGTTGAATTATAGGTTGTTAGCCTTATCTCCATTTCGTCAGCAAGTGTTCCAGTACCATTTAACCCTAAACTTAAACTGAACTCTTGACTTTTCTTATAATTTTCGGTTAACGAAAAAGACTGTTGATCAGCATCAGTTGCTCGTGGTAAACCATATCCAAAAGAATAACTTATAGATTGTGAAAGTAAATCACTACTGGAAAGTAATAACAAAATACAAATGATGTTTCTTAGCATAACATTGATATGGTTTATGCTATAAATATATTACTTTTTTTTCAGTCCCCAATTAAATGATAATCCAATACTTTGTCTAATTGAATGAGTATTATATCCTCCTTCAAATTCTTTGGTTAGGCCGATGAAAGCATTGTACACTGGTATCATAGTGATGCCATTACCGAATTGATGTTCTCCCAATTGTAATTCAAATGTAGCGTCTGCACTGAAAGTCTGAACATTTATTTGAGAGTTAAAGATAACGGTATCATTGTTTCTATTAGGTGGATAATTTGAGGTTGTTGCAAAATGGAATGACTTATTTACTGCGAAACCAGTCTTTAAGCGAATACCTTCTACAATTGGATATATCAATGGGTAGGATATAACCTGTAACGTATATTTTTCGACATTTTCGTCTGTAAAAATTAAGCTGGATGGCAATCCCATGCCGCAGAATAGAGCATCCGATGAGTAAATAATATCTCCAGATTGTTTTGCGATTCCAAACGCAAAATTAGAAAATATAGATTTTGATTGATCATTTGAGAAATCGACTTTTAGAAAGTAGCTCTCTCCAATTGTATATTCTGATCTCATGTTTTCATCTTTTAGGATGTCAATATAGTGAGTAGATCCTATGCCAGCAGTCACTGCCATTGTTTGACCTATGAGTAATTGAGAAAAGAATGTCAATGTAAGAGTGAAAATTGTTAAATGAGTTGTTTTTTTCATGGATAGGCTGTTTAACAAAATAGACGAGCGATTCAATTAAATGGGTTGGGTTGATGTTATAAAAATGGTTAGAAAGGATCGAAAATAATTCTTTTATATTTTAGAATTAGTTTCCTATTTGTTTGTCTGCTTGTAATATTTCATTCAATCCTAATAAATAGGATGATATGTATTTAAAAAGGAATAAAGAGGGGTGTCGAAGTTATTTAACTTTCAGTATTTACTGAAAGTTAAATAATTAACAATCTGTTTACATTTCATAAGTCACTGATAATCTGTTGTTAAGTGGCATGAAAAACGTTTTGTTCAATTTATTTTCCAATTTTGTTTAATTAAAATTGCTATTTTGTTTAACTTGTTGTATATTTGAATTATCAATTAAACAATCACAATTATTATATATGTCAACAATAGAATTCGATTCAAAATTTGACCATCTTACAACATCTTTAAATTCATTTGCTTATAATTTGACAAAGAATCAAGAAGATGCAAAAGATTTGTATCAAGAGACGGCATTCAGAGCAATGACCAATAGAGAAAAGTTCAGACCAGGGACAAATTTCAAGGCATGGACATTTACAATAATGAAAAATATCTTTATTAACAATTACAGAAAAAAAGTTAAGAGGAACACCATTATAGATACTACAGAAAATGAGTTCTTTATCAATAGTGGAGATAAATCTGTAGAAAACGATGCTGGAAGAAATATACTTATGGATGAGCTGACGAAAATGATCAAAAAGCTTGACGAAAGTATCAAAAAACCTTTCATGATGCATTATACTGGATTTAAATATCAGGAAATTGCTGATGAATTGGAATTGCCACTTGGAACAGTGAAAAGTAGAATTTTCTTTGCAAGAAAAGCTTTAAAAGCAAGCATTAAAAAGCATTATGGTGATTACAACTTAGTAAGGACAAAATTAGCTTATAGTTAAGAAGAGTAGAGTAGTAGTTTTTTAAGAATAGTTTTAGTTAGTTAATTTAAAGTGATAGCAGTTTATTCTGCTGTCACTTTATTTTTTGGTTGAAGATCTAAATTTATTCACATGGATATTGATTGAGCTTTATTTCTTCATTAATTTTTATAGTAAAAGAATATGATGTTCAATGACTTGTCAATAGTTGATCAGTTCAACTACTAGATTTTTATATATAACAATTGATTAAATAATCTTTCCTATTTTGCGCATCTAAATATCATGAATATGAATAAAGTGCTATCGATACTGTTTCTTTCAGTTTTGTTTTCTATAACAATTACAGCGCAAGGATTAAAATCACCCAAAGAGTTTTTACGCACAGAATATGGCAAACATTTCACTCCACATTATTTGGTAGCAGATTATGTCAGACATGTAGCCGAGAATTCTGATCGTGTTACGCTTATAGAATATGGACAGACTAATGAGAATCGGCCACTACTCTTAGCAACAATTACGACAAAAGCAAATCAGCAAAATATTGGAGCAATCCAAAATCACCACCTTAATAAGATTGGACTTGGCAATGGGACATTGGAATCAATCGACAAGGATTTTGCAATAGTGTGGTTGTCTTTCGGAGTTCATGGAAACGAAGCTGGAGGGAGCGAGAGTTCTATGAATGTAATATATGAAATAGCAAATCCTAAAAATCAGAGGACTGGAGATTGGTTGGAGAATTCTGTAGTATTATTTGATCCTAGTTTAAATCCAGATGGATACAACAGATATACGCAATGGGTAAGAGGAATCGGAGGAAAAATAACGCATCCAGGCCACACCGACAGAGAGCACATGGAGCCATGGCCAGGAGGAAGAGTCAATCATTATCTATTTGATTTGAATAGAGATTGGGCATGGCAGACACAAGTTGAGAGTCAGCAAAGGATAGCACAATATGCCAAATGGATGCCTCATATTCATGTTGATTTTCATGAGATGGGTTATGATGATGGGTATTATTTTGCACCCGCTGCAGAACCATATCATAAGCATATCACCGATTTTCAACGAGACATGCAAGTAGATATTGGAAAAAATCATGCTAAGTATTTCGATAAAGAAGGTTGGTTGTATTTTACTAGAGAGATTTTTGATCTTTTTTATCCTTCTTATGGTGATACTTGGCCTTTGTTTAATGGAGCTATTGGAATGACACATGAGCAAGCCGGACATGGAATGTCAGGAAGAGCAATAGCACTTTCTAATGGTGATACATTAACAATCCAAGATAGAATTGATCACCATAGTCAGACCGCACTTTCAACATTAGAAGAATCATCAAAGCAAGCTACTAGATTAAATGAAAACTTCGTAAAATACTTCTCTGATGCTGTAAGTTCTCCAAAAGGTACTTACAAATCATACATCATCAAAGCATCAGAAAAAGCGGATAGATTGGCAGAATTATTAGATAAGAATAACATAGAATATTATCGTAATGCAGATGCACAGTCGATGAACGGATTTGATTATTTAAAAGGAAAGAAATCTACATTTAGAACTACACCTGGAGATGTAATCATTAATGCCAATCAACCGAACGGTACACTTCTTCAAGTATTTATGGAACCAGAACCGATTCTGAGTGATAGTATAACTTATGATATCACTGCGTGGTCGTTACCTCATGCTTATGGTGTGCAGGCATATGGAATGGATGTGTATACAAGTACAAGAAAGGAAGATGCTACGAAAGAGAAAGAAAAATCTTGTTTTATTAATGAAGTGCAAGATGCGAAAGCTTACGCTTATGTTATCCCATGGAAAAGTGTAAATAGTGCGAAGAAATTGTCTAAATTATACGAAAAGGGAATTAACGTAAGAATGGCAAAAAAGAAAGTGCAATTTGATGTTGGGACAGTGTCAAAGGGCTCAATTGTTATTATAAGAGGCGATAATTATCATATAAAAGATCTATCTGAAACACTATCTAATACAATTGGTGATTGTGCGGATTGTATTTGCTTACCAACTGGCTTTTCAAGTAAAGGAGGAGATATTGGGGGGAGTGATTTTGAAAGATTGAATCATCCTAAAACACTTCTTATCTCGGGAAGAGGAACATCACCATATTCTGTTGGTCAAATATGGCATTATTTTGATGAGGTAATTGGATATCCACTCTCAATTGTTAATAAAGACGATCTTGGACGAGTAGATTATAATGATTTTAATACATTGATACTTCCAGATGGCTATTTTAAATTTTCAGAAAGTGAAATTAAGGATATCACATCATTTATTTCAGAAGGAGGAAAGGTCATTGCAATAGCTGGTGCTCTGGGTAATTTCGTAGAAAAGGATGGATATGCACTTGCAAAATATGCAACCGATGAGGAAAAAAAGGCGGCTGAAAAACACAGAGATGCAAAGAAGCTGGATGCTAGAAATGATTCATATCATGACCAAGAGCGACACGGAATTAGTAATAGTGTTCCAGGCGCAATCATTAAGAATGACTTAGATTTGTCGCACCCTCTGTCTTTTGGACTAGGTGATTCCTATCATAGTTTGAAGACTTCTAGGCAACGTTACAGTTTATTGCAAGATACATGGAATGTCGTGACTGTGCCTAAAGATTATAAACATTATGGGTTTATCGGTGCCGGTTTGAAACCTAAGTTTGAAGAAACAGTTTCGTTTGCTGTAGAAGAGAAAGGGAGTGGATCAATCATCTATATGGTAGATAATCCATTGTTCAGAGGCTTTTGGGATAATGGATTAATGTTGTTTGGTAATGCTCTGTTTTTGGTTGATTGATGAATATTTTTTAATTAATATAAAAAGGGATATTCCATGGTACTGTATATCCTTTATTTATATAGCTAATTGGTCTTTTACTTCTGAACAATTACACCGTTTTTCGATGATCATACGTAAATACGAGGTAATATCTTTAGATTGAACTTTTCGCTCGCCGCTGGGCGTTCATTTTTGGCTTGGCCCAAAAGCGAACCAAAAAACCCAAGGCTTTACCTGATTCATAACGCCATTAAAATCACATTTTGACTAAGCTCACAAAACTCGCTATCGCTCAAACAGTTGTGAGCTCTTAACGACAAAATATAATCCTAATGACTAAACCAGCTAAGGCCAATTAAATTAATTTAAAAGGATTCCTATTCAAAAAAGTCACCACTTTACAAGTAAACTGAATCAATTAAGTTACTGGTGAGCTTACTTCTAAATTTCCCTAAAAAATAACCACGCACTCAAAAGAGAACGTGGCTATCATTTTATAATCAAGACCTAAAAGAAAGGTTTTAAAATCCATGTATTTTCAACTTCACATATTCATCAAAAGATAAATCCTTATATCCTTTATCTTTCATTTTATTAATGAATCGAGGAGAAACATTGTGAATTCCAGAGGTGATCATATCATCTGCACTGAGATCAAACCCAAGTTCTTTTAGACCAATGATATCATTCACATCAATGTTGTGAATTTTAAATGAAACGATATTGTCAAAAGTGATATTAGCTAGACCTGCATCTTTAACACCTTTTATAAACCTCGGACTTACATTGTGGATGGCAGCAGTAGTTAAGTCATCAAAAGACAAGTCATCGAATCCCATGCTCTGAAATTCTGAGATCATATCTGGGTCGATATTATGTATCGAAGCAGTGATCATATTATCAAATGTTAAATCCTCCAATCCAGCTTTACTAAACGTTTCAATGTACTTAAGATCGACATTATGAATACCAGCTGCAATCAATTGATCAAACGTTAGTTCAAAACCATAAGACTTTGCTGATTTTAAATAGTCCACATCCACATTGTGAATAGATGCTGATATCAAATCATCGAAGTCGAGATCTTCGAATCCTGCATTTTTAAATGATTTAATAAATTCTATGTCAACATTATGAATGGATGCTGAAACTAGGTCGTCGAAATCAACATCTTCGAATCCAGCATCTTCGAATGCGGTGATGTAATTGGGATCAACATTATGAATTGAAGCAGCGATCATTTGATCAAAATCAATATTTGTAAAACCTGCATCTCTAAATTCTGCTATATACTTAGGATCCACATTATGTATGCTTGCAGCAATAAGATTGTCAAATGACAGGTCGTTATATCCAGCATTTTTTAGTTCTTTAATATAATCTATATCTACATTATGGATTGACGCAGCGATAAGATTGTCAAAGGATAGATCGTTATATCCCATTTTTTTAAACTCTGATATATAAGAAGGATCTACATCGTGGATGGCCGCAGCTATTATTTGATCTACAGTGAGGTCTTCATACAATTCTTTGCCAAAAGATTTTATATATCCCATATCCACATCATGGATTTTCATAGCAACCAGTTCATCTGCAGAAGGTTTTTTGTAATTGACCTTCCTGAATTCACCGTTGATATCTTGGATATATTCTTTATCTACACCATGTATTGCCATTGAGATTAATTCATCATCATCGAGACTATTATAACCTTCAGTCTTTAAGAAATTGAAGTAATCCTTATCAATATCAGATAAGAAGAAGTGAATGATTTTTTTCTCCTTTACATCATATCCTTGGTTTTTGATATAGCTGATATAAGATACATTTGGTTCGAAACTGTATCTTCCTGTTCCATCATTACCCTCGAATTCTCCTTTGAGTATCATTGTACCTGCATCTCTAATAAGGGTAAATTCCCCTTCTGCTCCTTTTGTAATCTTAGGAGAGAATTCTGATGTTTTCATACACTCAGTACTAGACCAGAAGTAGTTTTTTCCTATGCCTCCTTTTTTGATAAAGAAGCAGACTAGGTTTCCTTTGATTTCAGCTTCCCAGATTCCTTTCGTTTCAATATAGTCTTCGGCATTTTTTACGATTGTTCGGCCAGTAGAGCTTTGTAAAGTAAATGACTTTTGATTGTTTGATACGATAGATGTTACTCCATCACTATCAGTTACTGATAGTCTTTCATCTGATGAGATACCATAATCTGATAGTTTTTGCATTGGAATTTCAGAGTTTTCAATGGCTTTCATCGGATTAATTATAACATCTAGATGCTTATTAATTAGCGTTGATTCCTCTGAATTTTGTGTCTGACTATTCGTCTCTATATTTAATGTGGGTGTAACGGGGTCTGTTACAGTCATTGGGGCATTCATAACTTCATTTGTGGGCGTATTTTGTGCCGCAGAAAATGTAGGATTCATCATTGATACTGAAAGACCGAGTATTGGAAGTATGAACAAATATTTCCAAGTACTTTGTGCTGAAGATTTTTTTGCATTCATCATTTGTATACGTTTTTTTAAGAATGATTGATTGTAGTTAGTCGACAGCGCAAGTGGTAATTCTGGGACTGAAACTTTCAATAAATTCATTTGGTATACTTCTGCATTTGCACCTGAGGCTAGCATTTCTTGATCCGTTAGGTATTCTAGATTGTGTTCTACCGCTTTTCGGTAATACCACGCAAAAGGATTAAACCATTGGAAGATCAAAGCTAATTCTGACAGAAATATATCTGCAGAGTGCCATTTGGTGATGTGTATTTTCTCATGAGCTAAAATTTGCTCATAAGTGTCGTAATCATACTTTGTAGGGTTAATATATATCATATTTAGAAATGAAAACGGAGCTTTATCTCCTGGCATTTCTACTATTGTCATTCTGCCATCTTTCAGGGTAGGGTACTTGATTCGGTAATACATCAAGATTCCAAATTGTACTAAGAAGTTTATTAAAAAAATACCAAGTCCAATTAAGTAAATCCATTTGATAGCAGATCGCCATTTTATTTTTGATGCGGATCCATATATTACTGGATTTGTGGCATCTTCATTTAATTCAACAACTTCACTTTGTGCTTTATTAGGTATAAATGTTCCTTTTATAGGCTGAGTAACAGATTCAATGTTGTTATTTTTGTCTCTTTTCGTTATTGTTCCTCCATCATCTGTGTTGATCTCTTGAAATGAAGCTGTCTGTTTAGGCTCAGATTTATTATTAGATGTTGTTTCAGGCATTGAAGCAAAGGTTGTTACTTCAGTTCTTAGCGACCAATCGCTAGGAATGTGAATACTTGGCAACACAAATGCTAAAACTAAGTAAGAAAACAGAATGATATTTCATATGCGTAAAATTTTATTTGTTCCGTAAATCAACTTTCATTTTTAGTAGTACCCTTGAGTGTTTGCCGCTTTCATCTTTTAGCACATAGAAAAATAAAACTTTAATTGAATTACATTCCAACCAACACTTGTAATAATTTCCTCTGGTCTCTAAAGCAAAGTCATCGGTGTTTCATATGTTTAAAATTTTATTTGTTCCGTCAATCAACCTTCATTTTTAGTAGTACCCTTGAGTGTTTGCCGCTTTCATCTTTTAGCACATAGAAAAATAAAACTTTAATTGAATTACATTCCAACCAACACTTGTAATAATTTCCTCTGGTCTCTAAAGCAAAGT
>Ga0209187_1002815_pt1 | contig 15675 bp, 13 predicted proteins | sample BantaG_FD_187430 | JGI IMG/M metagenome (GOLD analysis project Ga0209187, IMG submission 187430) | Marine algal microbial communities from Bantry Bay, Ireland - BantryBay_4 metaG (SPAdes) (version 2) | ecosystem: Host-associated > Algae > Red algae > Unclassified | place: Bantry Bay, Ireland... | reverse complement strand
CCCGGATCTGATCGCGTTGGCAGGCGCCAGCAAATAAAGGGCATGCGGCCATGAGCCGATGCAAGCCACTTCTGCGCGCTGGCAATAAAGAGCCATCAGGCGAAAAACGATTTTAATAAATTGGTTTTGAATTCCGGGAGCGGGATGCCAGATATCCCACCGAAGCATGGGAGATGGGCTTGGAAAAATCAGTAGTTGGAGATTGAGTCAGGAGGCGCTGCTGCCTAGTTTTAAGGCTAGCAGTTGCGCCTGTGTCAGGAACATGTACTCCGTCCGGCCTAGCGTAATGCGAGTGCTTGTGACAAGCTTTCTAAAACTATTAGCCAAAAGAAAAAGGTAAATCAATAATTGGTTAAGAGTGCTGCTACTCAGTTGAAGGCAAAGAGGGGAGAGTAGTGGCACGAGCGTCGGTGAACAAGTGTTTTCTTTCAAACTCTTGGGAACGGGCTTTCTTTTGTCAAACTACAAAGTACTCGATCCGTACTTCGTGGTAATAGGTGTACTTCGGCTAGTTCGCTAGTCGAGACTATCTACTTGATTCTCGGATGGCTTTCTTTTTTAATCATTACTATAATCAAAGCCAGGTTAAAAATTGTTTTCTAAATTTGACAAAGTGTAGCCTTCTCTCTTTAATTCTTCAATTGGGTCAATTTCTAATTTATAATATTCTATCTGCCTTACATGGTCCTCAACCCCATATTTACCTCCTAACGATGCAACAGAAAGTCCACCATTACTTTCAAATTTAAGGCAACAACAAAAAAAATTATTTAAATTGACAATATATTGTGACAACCTTAATCGCATCATCTACAACTTTAGGTTCAGATTGTTTTTTTGCAATATTTTTTTTAGTTTGATAATTTTCTCATCAAATCGATATTCCATTAAAACATCTTCATCAAAATATTCTTTTGAACTGATATTAAATTGTTTGAGAGTGGAATGTTTTATTGTGCATATTTCTCCATTTTCTTTTTCTATCAAAATTGTTGTCCCTTTTATTGCTCTTAGTTTTTTATTTGGATAATATGCAAAATGGACTGCTTTCCAAAAAGGACCATAATTAATATCGGTATAATATTTTTGAATAAAGGAAGTGAAATCTATCTCATTGTATTTTTGGCAATTAAAGATGTAACTAACATTCCATTCATTGCTTTTCTTTATTAATAGTTGATATTCGTTTTTTTTATGTTGAAATTGATATTCAATAGAACCTCTTACTATAATTTTTTTGTCGTTTATATTAAATGCTTCATAGTAGGGTTGAGCATCTCCAAAATCAATAAAATACGGATTGTTGTTAAAATAACTAATAATAGCAATATGCCGTTTTTCCGCATTTGGTCTGCCACATAAAATATATTGAACATCATAACCGATTTCATTTAAAAGATAAAACATAAATCTATTTATATCTAAACAAATGCCACCAATTCCTGAAAGCATATTTTTTTTAATATCTTCTAAAGTTGGAATTTTACCAAGACCATTGTCAATCATAGAAATGTTGTGCCAAGGAATATATTTAGCAACACTTTCAATAATATGGTTTAAAAAATCTAATGAATTATTTCTTAAATTTTTATCGACTTGAATTATATCAAGAAATGTATTTATTTCGGTTTTAGATAATTTCATTTTCAGTTATAAATTTTCTTTCTAATTTGTAATCCCCTGTTGCTCAAGTTTATTTTAACTCATACTGATTAATTCATCAATACTGAGGTCATGTGGATTGATATGGTGTCGTTATATTTTACGTTATTAGTATACCGGAGCTACAGGCCTAATTAAATTCCATATTCAATAGTTCTTTTAGTTCATTCAGTCTGTCAGGCTTTACAAAAAATCGGCTATATGATGGTAAAACTGCTTCTTCATTTTCTTTTTTAGAGATTAGTGATACTGAAGTATAACCTATTTGTTTTGCAATTTTTATTAATTCAAGATTATAACAACCAGCTGGAAAACAATATGCTTTAACTGACTTATTAATTTTTGACTCTAGCCATTTCTTTGAATTAAGCAGCTCATCAAATATTTTCTCTGTTGTTATATAATCTGCAGTTAACAAAGAGTGCGATACTCCATGGGAACCAATTTCAAAACCATTTTCTGATACTTCTATTAGTTGCTTGGCACTCATATACTGTACTCTGCTTTTATTTGGTATTTTAGTGAAAATTGTGTGAAGCATTTCTTTTTGCCTCTCTGGGTCTTTCCAATAGAATGTCTTTTTAATGTTACCAACGATATATTCCGCTCTTTCTTTAGCTGTTAATTTCATTGCGTCAACACACTGGTAATAGGTATCAAGAGGTAATACACTTTTGTTTTTAGATGTGCTGACAAGAGGGAAAAAAGTCGCTGTAGCTTCCATTTTTTTTAACAAAGGATAGGCATAATAAAAGTTATCAGCATAGCCATCATCAAATGTAAGAGCTACTACTTTTTCTTCGTCAATTTGATTTTCAAGCTCCGAGATATTGACAAATTTATAATTGTTTTCAGAAAGCCATAAAAGAATCTGCTCCAGGTATTCCTGTGAAATAAGTGTTCCAAAATCAGAATATGCATTTGGGCTCGTTATAAGTTTTTGTGGTAAAACTCTATGAAACATTAGTACTTTAGCCATTTATTTAAAATTGTGATTATCAGTCAGGTCAAAATTAAAATGCTTTTTTATGACTTCTGCTAGATTGTCTGGTGTTACTCCATTAATAATATAATACTCTTTATCATTATAAAATTGAATTTCGTTATTTCGAAGAAACAAAAAGCTATCATCAACAATCATTGAAAACCTTAATCCTCTATCGAATGGATATATTTTGTTGCTAGTAAAACGGTTCCTGATATTCTCTCTTACCGATTCTTGGCTTTGAGGAGTGAGATTAAATTCCATTTGTAACTTTTCTTCATCAAGTCGTGTGTGGAAAATTCTGACAGTTTTATTATGAATTTCTGACCTAAAGTTCATCCCATAACAGGTATAATTAACCACTTTATTGCCAGGATATAAATAAAGTGAGGGCCAGCCATTTCCAACATCTGCGAAATATGAATTTTCCTTAAACTCTATTCTGGCTAATTGGTGGTTGAATTTATTATCGATTATTGCTGTATGCAGATAGGCTTTGATACCTTTTTTATTTAAAGCATCTACGTAAGATTGTGTTTTACCGGAACAAGTGCCACCTATACAAGAACTGAATTTTGAAGTTTCATTTAACCTTTGAAAATTATGGAACGGTTCGGTTCTAAATTTTTCCAATAGAACTTTCTCTGCAATATTTATTCTTTCCATAGTTATTTATGTTTTATACCCCTTTTCTCGATCGCTTTATCAAATACTGGATAGCTATGGAAATATTTGTCGACTTTTCTATTTGGGTATAATTTTCTCCATATTTTATAAAGTTCTTCTTTCTCGCTTCGGCCATTTTTTGTCAAAAATTCAACAACTATCTTCCGGATGCCACTACCAACATCAAATGATATTTTCTTTCTGGACGCTATCTCCCCGGGAAGCAGGTGAGCAAATGTTTTCCTTAAAATAACTTTGTTTATATCGAGTTCAAAAACATCGTTAATCTTGAGGTTTTCTGCATAGTCTCTAATTTTCTGATCCAGAAAAGGGCAACGAACTTCTATGCCGTGAGCCATACTGCTTAAATCCAGTCTACGCAGTTCGGTAAAATGCATATCGTCAATTAAAGATTCTTGCTTCAGTTGCCATTCTTTTGCATTAAGTCCATTGTAGTAGCCTCCAAAAAATTCATCCGCTCCTTCACCAGAAAGTACTACTTTGATTCCTTGTCTCTTTGCTTCTCTGGAAAGGAGATAAGTAGCAAGTCCATTGCTTATTATGGATGGGTTATAACTTTCTGTATGATAAACTACTTCCTCCAATAATTTCTCTATTTCCTCCTCCTTCATTGGGAGCGGAACTCTGGTAACATTATTGAGTTTACATTGCTTGACCATTAGATTAGCCATTTTTAAATCATCTCCGGATTCCGAACCTAAAATAAAATAATGAATTTCCTTGAAGTACTTTTTTGACAGTATCGTAATAATAGAACTATCAAGTCCACCACTTAGAAATACTCCAAGCTTATGGTTACTGGATGGTAGTCTTTTTCTTACTGCCTCGTCTAACAGTTTAAATAAATTGTCAGTGTATTCCGGGCATATATGATTATGCAATAATTTCAAATTGTCAAAACCAGAATCCAGGACCGACATTCCACAAGGAGCCTCTTTGAACCAATCTAAATCTTTGATAGCTTTTAGTTCACTAGTAATAAAATAGTCTTCGTTAGATTTTCCATAAAACAGTGGTTTCTGTCCAATATGATCACGAATTAAATATACTTTACAATTTTGTTTATCATAAATAATTCCTGAATAAAATCCATCCAGCTCGGGAAGAACCAAGGCTTTGTTTTTTGAAAAAAGAGGTAAGATAACATGGGTATCGCATTTACTCGAAATATTAATACGATGTTTTTTTTTGATTTTATTATGATTATATATTTCGCCATTAAAGACTCCCACATAATTTTCAAATATACAAGGTTGTGCTCCCTTTGCGTTTGGTTCATTAATAGATAAACGAACGAAACCTATGGAAATATCACTTGCTTCCCATATTTTACAATCATCGGGTCCACGATGACCAATTAATTTCAGACCCTCCTTTAAGTTTCTGGAAGCTGAAGGACCTTTAAAAAATAATACTCCGCACATCTTTAAACTAACTATTTGAGATATTTTTTCTGATTTTCATGATTAGTTCTCCAAGTCTATTCTGACCACTACCGTCACCTCCATCTCCCCAGTAGTAATCGTTTTGCGTATGTTCTGCAATATGCCGATTCTCGGTACTTGCAAGTTTATATGCGAGTTGAGGATGCTGACTAAACTTGGCTTTAAGGGCTTCTAGCATCACATCTTCTTTAATCGCTTGCCATTTTTTACTGTCATATTTTTCTTTATTAAATTGTGCTATTTCTTTAGCTTGCATTGGCGAACTGGCCAGACGTATTTTTGATTCCAAATCACTACCCTTGAACTTCTGCGACTGGTAATAGTGTTCAGCTGTTTGCCAAATAACATTTTTTAGAAAAACCGGATGAGGAGAAAAATTGGAAAATTCTCCCCATTGTTGATCTGAATGGTAAAAATGAACTGGCAAGCTCGAATCCTCGATTTTATCAAGTGGTAGCTTATGGCTTAGCTTGAGATTCTTGCTATTTAGATAGTCTTTGTTTTCAGGACGAATAGTAGGATTCGTATAAACCAGTTCGACCTGTATTCCAGCATCCTCCAGAGCTATCTTCTTTCTTGGATTATTGGAAATAAGTCTCACCTTTGAAAACCCAAAATCAGATAGTATTTTGATGGCTTCATCATAAGATCTAATATCTTGTTCCAGGCCCATCTTTTCAAATGATTCAACTGTATCAATCTTCTCAAGTTGCATTTTACTTACTGCTTTTATTTTGGCGGACAATCCATGCCCTCGCCCTTCCTGAAGTAAATGAATAATAAATCCGGCTCTTTCTGTTGCTATCATCTTCATACTTTCACGTAATTGGTCAGCACAATCGCAATCCCTGGCACCAAAAACTTCTGAGGCTAAACATGAAGAATGTATTCTGAACAAAGGATTGTTTCCTTGTGTCGTAATATCCCCGTAACTAATCAGGCGAACTGTCTCACTCTCTGTGTCATACATTCTGAAGTCACCGATTGCTGTTGGTAATAAACAGTAGGTATCTTTTTTCATATTTTCATCCTTTCTTTTCTGTAGTGGCAAATAATTTGGAATCTGAATGTATTGTTGAAAGGAACAGTTTTACGCTTGCAAATTCCATTTGCATAACCCCTTTCTTTATCTCGCTGTAATTATCTATTGTAAATGACTCTTTCAGATATTTCAATAAATCACCCAATTCTTCATCAGAGGAAATGACCGCGATAGTCTTTACCAATCCTATTATCCTCATGTAACTTTTATAGAGTTTATGTAATCGAACTTTTCGATATTCTATTATCATGGACCATAACTTTTTCATTTCCGTTTCTGTAAACTGTAGAGAGTGGTGCTTGTTTTCATTTAAAAAATCACATAAGGCTGCATATATTGTTGAACCAACAATCTCATCAATAACTTTAGGTAAATTCAGACTCTTTTCTGAAGTGACACGACCATCATGTAAAATTGGAAAAGGAATAGCCACTATATTCATGTCGTTTATATGTTTATTGATAATTGCCCATACCATATCAGAACGTCGTCCCTCTCTTCCATTAATTTTGAGAATTAGGTTAGGTGCTTTTAATAGAGCATCTGTGTTTAAGATGAAGGTATTGCCGCCACGATTTACAGACGGTTTTGCATGATTCAAAGGATTGCCTGTAATTTTAGGAGAAATAATTGGTCTCGTAAATGAATGACCTGTAACTATCAAAGGTGCGCTGGTTAATAATCTTTGATAAGCCTCACCGACAGTTTCACCTTCGAAATTTGGTTCTATCCAGTGGGGACTTTCCAAATGTGCAGTATGTTTTCTGGAAAGGTCATAATAGTAATCTGGATACTTGGTTCTTTTGCTCTGATTTTCATTTGAGCGATTTGGTAAAACTGATTTTGGATCCAAACGCTTAAGGCATAAAAGATTATGATATAAATCCACAAGCAATACACGTAAGCCATTTAGAGGAGGATTGGGAGAAGAACCTTCAAAAGAACCAATCAAAACATCTATTCCATTCTCTTTAAAAACGGGAAGCCAAGGTATATAATTCATTGCACGAGAATCAATTCTCATGTCATCGTCTAATATCCATAAAATAGCTTTAGCGTCTTTTTTTGCTTTCAGTCCAACGTATTTTTGTAACATGGTACGTGCCTGTGCTATTCCAACAAGACCTCGAGGACGATCCATAAACACCTGACCAAATAAACCTGCTTTCGAATCATTAATTTGAGTACTTACATTAATGAAATCAACTGCTATTTTTTTTGCGAGAGGGTAGTGCAAACGTTTTTGAAGATTGGTAGACTTAGTGCCATTGCATAGCACTAAAATTTGTATGCTATCCAGGCAGTAAAGGTTATCTAATTGAAATAGACTTGAGATAAGCTTATTTAATGATTTACCATCACCTGAAATTACCCCGATATATAAATTGAAATTTTTTACTGATCGGTCAATTTTAGGTATACGATTTTTTAAATCCAAATTTGCATTATCTTTTTGTACTTTTATAGATTTAGGCGTCCAATTAAACAAGGTTTTTGTTCGAATAATAAAATTGTCTTTCTGATCCCGGGTCATTCTTCCACTATGCTTTAGCCAAAACTCTTTCAGACCGTCATTTTTCGTTTTATTATTTGGATTACTGTACCTGGGTCTATTGGACTCAGCATAATGGATTATGGCGAAATCAGGATTTTGCCTATAGACAATATCTTTTAAATCGCATAAACGGATGCATAAATCTCTGTCATTAGAAGGAGATTGATTTTCATCAAAGCATCCTGCTTCTAATAGAGTCGATAGACGAATAAATAAATTCGAGCCTTGAATGCCAGGGTTTCCAACAAGAAACATATCAGAGTTAACGCTCTTGGGGACGTTTTGTAAAATTGGCTGTTCTAAGATGTTTTCTACCCGATAGAAATTGGTAGATATCCAATCAACTTTGTTATTATCATCAACTATTTCACAACAACCAGAAATATAATTTTCCTTCCATTCGTCATCATCATCAAGAATAGCGATATAAACATTACTGGAGTTTGCATAGTTTTCAATAATATAATCAATGCCAGTGTTAGTAGCACCAGAAACTCCAGGAGTTCTTTGATTGACGAGATAAGTTGATTTTACTGACTCATTGAATTCGTAAACGATACTTTTATTTTCTTCAATATATTCCTGGTCAGAGTCATCACTAACTATTACTTCACTTATTATTGCTGATTGTTTTCCAACTGACTTAAGCGCCCTTTCCTTCAATAACTGTGGGCGGTTTTTTGTTGTAATTAATACTACTATCTCGTTCATTGATACTTCACAAATTTTTACAGCCAGTCTTTAATTTTTTTCCAATCGTTTTTTTGTAATTCATATTTTCGGTTTCTAATACCCAAACCACCAGTATGATACATAGCAAATATTTTGGTATTATCCACTTCAATAGGGTTTCGAGTTATTGTGCTTTTTAAAGATCCAGTTTTAAACTTGAATATTTTTGAAACCGACTCTAGAGATTTTAGTCCGACACATACTATTATTTTGGGTTTAACAATATCGATAAGTGGTGCAAGAAATTCTTCTCTACTTGGTTTCATCCATTTATCTCTGAAATTTGATGACATACTTCCATCTTTCAATGCCATGACACAGTTTGTAAAGAACAATTTGTGTTCAAGGTTTGGAGATTTTGGATGTCCTGGATCCCGTCCTATTAATTTAAGTAATTCTGCAAGGTTTTTATTGGAAGGATATTCGTAGGTATTTTCAAACCTTTCAACTTCTCCTTCGGTCTTCTCGAAGGTAGCGTAATCACTAAATTCTTGTCCTATAACCATGATTTCGGCATTTAAGTCATTGTGCCAGTTAGCCCATGGTTCAATTTCATTTGTGTCGAATATTGATTCTGATGGGTTCCTTAATCCTTCACCAAAGTTGTATTTTTTGCGCTTTTCTACTAGTTTTAAATATTCTTTTGTTTTACTCATGTGTAATTATTCATTTTCAGTTTCTAATTTTTTTAGATAATTGGCTACAACGGGTTCGCATAGCCGCAGTTGATAGCTTTTACTGTCTATGCATTATTATATACTACTATTTTTGCCATTTTGCCATTTTGTTATTTTCTGTCTATCTAAAAAATTATCAATTTTGTATTCAAAAGCGCGTATGATTTTCTCATTTTCAGTATTTAAGAAAAGAATGCCAAAGTCGTTGAGTTTAATACACGGTATTTTTCTGTCATTATTCTCATATTGAAATACTTCTGTCATTAAGCCCATAAGGCTTTTCCTTTCATAATAGATACTGTTAATAAAACTTTCTTTTGTCCTACCAAGATTCCTGCTAATGCAAACAAAATCGTCTGCAATTATTTTATAAAGTCTTTCAAATTCTTTAACGTTACAACAGTCCACAAATACTTTTATTAGTTCTATGGTTTTTTGATCGTCAATAGCATATTTGTAGTTTTTGTGATTGACGATTTTGTCAAGGATTTCAAACTTATTCTTAGTTTCATTATCATTAGGTTTTATGTCTAAGGCCATTTTATAATACTTTAAAGCTACTTCGTCTGCACTGTCATTTGCGTAGCCTAGGTTTTTCTCAGCAGTTTCAATGTATTCTCTAAATAGCTCTATATCTCCCATTTTTACAAGTATTATAAAATATTGAATTAAAGTCCTGGATCTCTGTCTAAAGATCAATAAAGATATTAAAAAAATAAGAAATACAAATTTCAAAGAACAAAAAGCAGAGCCAAAAGTACTGCTGCTCAGTTGAAGGCCGAGCGCGAAGAGTAGCTGCACGATTGCCAGAAACAAGTGCCAAGTCCAGCAATGTGTGAATGCAAGCTATTGTTACCAGGCTTTGCTCAAATTTCATGCAATCAGAACAAGAGAACTATAATTCAAATAACCTGGAAAAGGCAGCTCGATCTCCCACCGAAGCATGGGAGATTGGGCTGCCTTATCAGTAATTAAAAGTTGAGCCTTGAGGTGCTGCTGCTCAGCGGAATGGTTTGCGTTAAGAATAGCTGCACCTGCGTCAGAGAACAATGGCTCAGCCCGGCTTGTATGAAGGCGAGCGCTTGTGATCCGGACTTCGTCTTAAATCCCAAAGTTACCACGCTTTCCTTTTTTATATAATCCTATTCTTCTTTCCAGTTCTTTATTTGCTTGAAACATGGTTCCGTAAAATCTTCCAAGTCTCTTCCAGCCTGGATTGCACCCTCTTCTTTCTTCGCTGACGAAAGAGACATGTCCAACATCCTGTTCAGGATGGTATTCTAAAATCATTGAATTCTTTTCTTTCATAATAAAAATTATTTGTTAGTGATATAAATAGAAGTCATTGATCCAATCTCTTACTTCCTTTTTTATTAAATAGATATATTCTCAAAAGTCTCCTCACAGAAAATCATCAAACTCCAACTTCAACTCCTGACAAATATCCCGAATCTCCTCGTGCGTAAAAAAAGTAAAATGAGGATTTAAATAATTAGCGATCAAAGTAGAATTCAAACTAGCCGGAAATAAATTCTTGATCTCGGAATATTTGACGCCTAACCTTTTAGCCAGCGCCTTTCTAAATTTCTTCTTGGCCTTGACCATTTTAATTGCTTTCCGGAATCTCATTTCCCAGTGATAACAATCGATCAACTTATATTTGATGACCTTATATTCCGTTTCCATTTCTTCGCAGATATCCGCTTTCTCTTTTTTTAGAATCTTTAGATACTCCTTGAGTTTTCTCCTGGATTTCATAGCAATCGATTTTAGTTAGTTTCACGTTTTCAAAGACCGGATAACAATATTCTCAATCCGAAGATTTTTTAATTCACTGGACGGAAGTGGCAAAGTTGGCAAAGTGGCAAAGTTGGTACACCGACCATAAACTCTACGAACTTTATTAAGAGAATAACTACACTTTTCCGTCTATTTCCTCGATTTACCTTTAGAAGAAAATTTAAGCCTTCTTTTTTCTTAAATATATTACATTGGCAAAGTTGGCAAACGAAAATATGGAAAATGGCAAAGTTGGCAAAGTTTGCAAAGTGGTATACCGACCATAACCTTTATGAATTTTATTATGATAATAGCTATACTTTCTTTCTGTTTCCCCAATTTACCGTTGGAATAAACTTAAAGCCCTCTTTTCTTTCTTGATTTTCTTACATTGGCAAAGCGAAAAAATGGACTTTGCCACTTTGCCAACTTTGCCAACTCTTACAATTTAGTATATACGCCATAGGTATCATCCCCTGATTGAATAAGAAAATTTTTCTCTACAAGTTGCTTCAGATATCGATCAGCCGTTCGTCTTTTCATTCTTAGCTTTTCACTGATTACTATGGCCTGGTTTCGTTTAAATTTTTTAGGTAGCGCATTGTAAAATTTTTGTTTTCTGATATTTTTGATTTGAACTTTATTCCTTTTATTATTTGGTAATCGGTCGTACACAAAAAACGAATGTTTCCAGTAAATTTTTGTTAAAGTCATCGCCGCTGCAAAATCGAGATCATTACAAAACAGTTTTTCCTGCTTGCTGCGCTTGTCAAATTTTCGCAGGGTAGATAGAATCATCGCTATTCTGAAAGAAATCAATCCTAATCTTTTGACAATGCTATTTGCCTCATCTCCAAAATCCTGAATCGTTTCATTTGATATTTTTTTGAATTGTATAATTACTTCATCCCAGTGTTTTTCCTCCAGGGTAAATTCCGTATGGTGTGTTTCTAAAAAATGAACCATTTCCGAAGCTTCGATAGATAGCTGTTTGTAAAAACGGTCTGAACGCTTTTTATTGTTTCTGGGAGCCTGGTCCCGCCAGTCATTATCCGCCTTGAAAATGTAATAGATAAATCTGGAAAATAATCCATTTTCTGCATTGGGAATCAAATCTGTAACCTGACCAAGCGTACCAGATAAAACAACCGATAGTGCCGCATTCTTAATTTTTACAGAACCTTTTGTTGATTTTCGACTCGAGGAAATGGTATCGTGATGAAAAGCTTTTCGTAATATTTCCGAGTAGTCGCCCCAGTCCTGCTTAAGAACATTACTTAGCGTATCCGCTTCCGTCTCAAATAGAACACCCGATCCTCCATTGTTCTTTAAATGCTCGATCAACATGGCCGAACTTGAATTGGCGGGAATGAAAAATGTTTTAATTGCTTCTTCTTTTGGTTTTTCTGGCAACTCCTTTAATTCTCCATCCTTTACTTTCTTTTGGTCCGACAGGTATTTTTTTACCGCTTCCTCATAATTAGCTTTCCGGTGCTCGTTCTGCTCCTCCAGTTCATCTTCATATTTGGATCCCAGGATTTCTGCGCACTTTAACGTACTCTTGCCACTCGCCGCTGGAGCAATCACAAAAGCATACAGATTTGCACTGTAATCACTGCCTCCATAATTGCCAGTAACATTTGGTAACATTCCACTCAATACCCCGAGGGCACCCGTCAAAAAAACATCCCGCTCCCGTTCGCAGACAAGTGGAGCGCAACCTCTTTTTAAGATACTTGGCAGATGATCATAAACGCTGGCAGGAATAATCGGAGAAACTTCATCAGGCAATTCTATAGTTGGATTAGTCGACGAATCAGACACATTTTGGGGAGATGACCAGGGTTGCCAATTGTAGGCACTTCTTATAGTTCTTTCTATCTCCGTATTATTTAAATCAAACGCTTTTTTACTTTCGTTAACAGCCACTTCTAAAGGAATTCCTGCATGTCTGCAAGTCACTGCCAGCTGATAGATATAATTATTTCGATTCCCTTTTTTAAATTCCAGTCTGGCATTCGTTTGAGTTACACAAATTGTAAAAGCCTGCTTATAATCCACGCTGAGATTTGCTTCCTCGTCCGAATGATCAGGCGCTCGTCCTGGTAATAAATCTTTTTGTGAACTGCAAGCATGACCATTGTTTCTATCAATTTTCAGTACATTAAAAACGGCACTTTCTTCGTTGTAATAAGCTTCCGGATCATAAGACATAAAACAAAGCCGGGTAATATCCTTCCCACTTTTGTCGACCTCTACCATCAGCGTATCCTTGTAAAAATTCATCACTTGCCAATATGCCACACTATGTTTTTTCATTTCAGAATCTACCTCCACGATGATCTTTAAACCTCGCCCGCTTGGACTGATAAAAGCGACTCTGGTAAACTTGATCATCTTTACTTGCTCAATCAAATCCAGTAAATCTTTTGGATCCAGTTTATCAATATCCAGAATTATAAAAGGGTTGTAGATTTCTAAAAAAGACATCTTTCTGCCGCCTTCAAATAATCCTGAAACCGTAAATGCTTCTAGTCCCTTTTTCAATCGACTCACTTTTTCGGTATCACCTTTTTCCACCAATTCTCTGATTTTTAAAATCGCATCTTTATAACGATCTCCACGAATTCCCTCCACAATTTGGGGCAAGGTTTGGCTCCCGATCCCTTTGGTGAAGTTCTTAAATAATGATATATTTGTCATAATAATTTTAATTTTAAAAAGGTGCTTGATAAACCTTGTTATCCGGATGCTATTCAATTATCAGACTCAAATAAAATCCTAACAACTGTTTATTCAAGCACCTTTATTTATTAATAAAAACAGCTTGCTTTTAAAAAAAGCAGTTTAATTATGCTACACAAAAACTTTTCTCGGGAGGCTCTGGTAAGTCTTCGTAAGCATAGAGTCCATGCTTCAGATAATTCTTTGCTAACAAAATAGCCGCTTGAAAATCATCCTCCTTACAAATCAGTTCCTTCCCTGAATCCTTCTCCTCAAACTTTCTGATCGCCGACAAAATCATGGCCATTCTAAAGCAGTTTAGCTCCATTCGTCTCACAATACCCAACGCGCCCGTTCCGTAGTCATGATACGTTTCTTCAAAGATTTTCTGAAAAGTTGAACGCAGTAGCTTCCATTGCGCTCCCGTCAAATCAAAAGTGGCAGGATGAGCCTCCAGAAAATGAATCATCTCCAGTACATCTTTCGATAATTCTTTATAGAAATCTTGCAGACCTACGCTCACGCTATCCGATGCAATAATTTGCCAAACTGGCGCGCTTTTAAAAATATAGAACATAAATGTAGAGAGCAATCCATTTTCAAAAGAAGGGATAAATTTTGTCAATTGATGAGGTGTTCCAGACAGACAAACTGATAACTTTGGCTGACTAACTTCTACGAGGGTTCCGTCAGGTCTCCAACCCCATATAATATATTCGTGCTGAAAAGCATTTTCCAGTAGATTCGAATATTCACCCTGGTAATGGTTCAATATATTTCCCAAAACTTCTGCGTCTGAATCAAAGATCATTCCCGAGCCATCATTCCGATTTAAATATCCAGTCAAATCAGCAGGCGCTATATTAGATGAAATAGACGAATATTTGTAATTTGGTTTCGTTGGTGCTTTCGGTTCTTCGGTCAGATCTCCCTTTTCATATTTACAAAGATCCAGCTTATAATGCTTCAAGGCCTCACTGTATTCTGATTCCTTCTTTTCATTCTCCGATAATTCATTGTTGTAATCTCTCCCCAGATGTCTGGCAAGGTTGTAAGCACTTTTGCCACTCGCCGGCGGAGCCACCACAAAAACATTCAAATTTGGAAAACATAACCGATCTCTATACATACCACTCACACCAGGTAGAACGCCACTTAAAAAACCCAAGGCACCGGTCAGAAAAACATCCCTTTTTTGGTGACGATTTCGGAATGGGCTACAGCTTTCTTTTAGAAAACCGGGTAACTTGTCATAAACCTGCAGAGGAATAAGCGGAGGAAACCTTCTAGAAATTTTCAAATCCATATTTGCGGTCTCAACATACGGCAAGCCATAAGCACTCTTGATCGTTTCTGCAATATCATCTTCCGATAAATCAAATGCTCTATTACTTTCCCCAATTGCCACATCAAGCGGAATTTCGGCAGCATTACAAAGTCGTCCCAAACGATAAATGTAAGCACCGCGATTACCTTGTTCGTAAACCATTTTAGTATCTGCTGCAATAACACAAGTAGCGAAAGCTATTAAAGGGTTAACCTTTAAGTCTTCTCCTTGGTCCGCAAGCTTTGGAGATTTTTCCGAAGTAGCATCCAGGATCTTTTTACTCAAGGATTTTCCTTTTTTAGTGCTGGAATCTTCGACTTTATAAACCGAACTTTCGGGATTAAAATAAGCGTCCGGATCATATGACATAAAACAAAGCCGGGTAATTTTATTCCCCTTGTTTTCGACGGCTACGTCCAGTTGCTCTTCGTAAAAATCGCGGACCTGTTGCCAGGCCAAATCATGCTTCTTCATCTCAGAATTTACTTTTACAATAATTTTCAGACCACGACCACCCGGACTTATAAAAACAGCTTTCGTAAATTCAATGTGCTTAGTTCTAAAAATTAAATACCGTAAAAGGTGCGGATCCAGGTTATTAATATCCAGGATAACAAAGGGGTTATAGGTTTTCAGGAAATCCATTTTGGGACCACCTTTAAATACTCCCGAAACCGTAAAAGCAACCAGTGTCCTTTTTACTTGCTTCGCCCTTTCCAGATCCCCTAGCTTAATCAGTTTCCTGATTTCTAAAACGGGCTTTTTGTATTTACGCCCCCGGATCTGTTTGATAATCTCAGCCAAACTCAGGCTATCGATTTCTCTGATAAAATTTTCATACAATGAAATATTATTCATAATAACAATTGTTTTGTAAAAAGTACCTTGGCAGTTTACCTATATAGATTACATTCGGTTTTAAAATTCCAAGCAATCCAGACAGTCATCTATTCAGATACCTTTTAGTGATTAAAAAAAAATTACTTACTTCTCTCACAAAGCAGTTCTCTCCTGTTTTAATTCTCCAAATAATCCGAAAAAGGAATGGCTCCTAATCCGA
>Ga0209187_1002814_pt1 | contig 15676 bp, 14 predicted proteins | sample BantaG_FD_187430 | JGI IMG/M metagenome (GOLD analysis project Ga0209187, IMG submission 187430) | Marine algal microbial communities from Bantry Bay, Ireland - BantryBay_4 metaG (SPAdes) (version 2) | ecosystem: Host-associated > Algae > Red algae > Unclassified | place: Bantry Bay, Ireland... | reverse complement strand
AGGATCACCGGGGCCAGATACATCGATGCCGTGCCCGAAACGGCAACCGCGCCGAACAGGTCTTGGGTGCCAAAGAAACAGAACAGCAGCCCCGCGAGCATGAAGCAGGCCATGACAATGCGCCCGCTCGTCACCGTGCGCGGCAGGGCGCGCATATCGACCACGACCAGTTTCGAGGCGCTGGAAAGCGTCGAATCAAGCGTCGAAATCGCAGAGACGATGAGCGCGAGATTGACCGCGACCATCACCCACGGCCCGAACATCCGCGCCCAGACCGCCTGCATCCCCTCGCCCGCCTCGGCCAGAATCCCGGCCTGAACGCCGAACAGGCCAAAGCCGAAAATGCACAGCACCGAAATCCAGAAGGCATGAAAGAACGACCACGCCGTCGTGCGACGGTCAGCCAGCAGGCCCCGGTCCATCATCACCGGATCATGCATCGGATAGGAGATCACCTGCAATCCGGCCACCGCCAGCAGAACCCATCCGGGCAACGCGCCCGCTGTGCCCTCGGCCCGCATCGCCGCACCGAAATCGAATGTCTCGTGGGTAATCAGCGCGACGAAGGCCACGCCGAAAACGCCTAGGAAGACGAGCATCTGCAACACATCCGTTCGCAGCGAGGCCCGCAGCCCCCCGAGCATCGAATAGCCCATGCCGACCAGCGCCAGAATCACGATGGCCAGCCCACCGCCATCGCCTACCGCCTCGCTAAACACACCGCCCAGCAGCGTCGCGCCGAAGGTCGCGGTAAAGATCACGCCGACGACCAGCAGATTCGCGAAAACCTCCGAGACGAGCCGCAGCGCGATGACGAGATTGTAGCAAATCGTACCCGCACGCCCGAACCTGTCGGACAGGAACGTCTGGATCGACCCGTAGCCATGGTGAAACCGCAGCCGGTCAATAATCAGCCCCCCCGTCAGGAACGAGAAGTAATAGGCCGCATAGGCCAACGCTCCCGGCGTGCCGTAGTAAAAACCCAGCACGGCAGCGGTCAGCAGGGACCGCGCGAAAATCCACGTCGTGACCTGGCTGAGAACCAGGGTCCACAGGCCCGGCGCCATGCCCTGTGCGTCGCGTCCGTTGTAGAAACCATCCACCCCGGTCATTTTCGGCGACAGTGCAAAACTTGCGGCCAGAACACCGGCGGTCAGCATGAGAAGAAGAATGGAATCGGACATGATTCTGAAAAACCTGACTTGTAGTGATCGGCGATCAGGTTGAGCCATAGAGTGTCAGGAAATGCCCATTTGCCGCGCGCAGCGCTTGGAGCACTTCCTGACTCAATTGGTCGCCGATCACTCTGGTTGCGATGACTTCCTGTTAACCGAACCAAACCGATCCGTCCCTATGCAGGACGAAACATGACAGACACGTGATGCTGCGAGAGCGCGATGATCGGGCTGTCAGGGCGTGACCGGATACACCTCCATGAGCAGGTTTTGCCCGGTAATCGGAAATGCACAAATCGCTGCACCCCGAAATCCACGATGTCCCTCTCTGTTCAGGACGGAGCGTCATGGTCCGTCAGCGAGGCAAGGGCGCGCTTGTCGAGAATCAGCCGCGCGCGCATGGCATCGCGGATTTCCTCCAGCAATACTTCCTGACGCGGCGTTTCCTCGGGTTCGGCGTTCTTCTTCATCCGGTTCACGCTTCGGATAATCATGAACAGGACAAAAGCGACGATCAGAAACGCGATGATGGCGTTGATAAACAGACCATAATTGATCGTCGGCGCGCCCGCCGACTTTGCCGATGCAAGGTTCGCAAAATCGCCCGACCCCAGATTGTAGAACAGATTCGAGAAATCGACCCCGCCCGATACGAACCCGATGATCGGGTTGATGATATCGGAGACAAGCGATTCCACGATGGTGGTGAAGGCCGCACCGATCACGATGCCGACGCCCATATCCACGACATTGCCCTTGAGGGCGAAGTCCTTGAATTCCTGACCGATACTCATTGGATATCCTTCCATGCAAGTTGTCGGGGCATTGCATGGAAGGATGGGTGTCACAAGGACGAAGTGCGCTTACGCACGATTTCCACCGCAGTCCAATCAGGACCGCAGCGATGCCCCCGTCGCCTTTTCGACCGATGCAACGATCTTCGACCCGATGGCCTCGATCTGCTCATCGGTGAAGGTCTTGTCCTTGGGTTGCAGGCGCACGGAAACCGCAACGGATTTGCGCCCCTCGCCCAGTTGGCCCGCCGCCGCCGCACTATCGAACACGTCGAAAACGGTGATATCCTCGATCAGCGCCTTTTCCGCCGAGCGCACCGCCTTGCGGATGGCGTCGGCCTCGGTGCGGGCATCGACGACAAAGGCGAAATCGCGGTCCACGGCTTGCAGATTCGTCCGCTCCAGCGCCGGGCGGGCGCGGGTTTTCGCTTTGGGGAACGGAATTGCCTCCAGCCGCACGGCAAACGCCACCGCCGGGCCAGACAGATCGAACGCGGACAGAACCTTGGGGTGGACCTCGCCGAACGTGGCGATCAGGTTCTTCGGGCCGAGGCGGAAATTCGCGGCGCGTCCGGGATGCAGCCATGCGGGCACCTCCCGATCCACCTGCATCCGGTCAACCGGCGCGCCGAGGGCGCTTAGCAGCTCCTCGACATCGCCGCGCGCATCGAGGAAATCGACCGCCCGGCGCGCCCCCGTCCATTCTCGCGGGGCCGTCGAGCCGAGGCGCAGACCCGCCGCCATCATGATTTCCTCGCCCGGTTCAGCACCCAGAAACCCGCTGCCAACCTCGAACAAGGCCAGATCGGCAAAGCCGCGCGCCCGGTTGCGCGAGGCCGCCGCCATCAGACCCGGCAAGGGGCTGGGCCGCATATCCGACATCTCGGATGAAATCGGATTTTCCAGTTTCAGCGCATCCGCGCCCCCCCCGAAATGCGCCGCCTCCGCCGCCGCGACGAAGGTGTAGGTAACACATTCGTTCATCCCCTGCGCCGCCAAGGCCCGCCGCGCCCCGGCCACGCGCTTTTGAATCGGCGTCAGGGTCGCCGAAACGACACCCGTGCTGCGCCGGGGCAGCGGTTTGGACTTCAGCTTCGTCAGCGAGGCAACCCGCGCGATTTCCTCGACCAGATCCGCCTCGCCCTGCACATCGGGGCGCCACGAGGGCACCGCGACCGAGAAGCCATTCCCCGTGCGCTCCACGCCAAAACCCAGTTCCGTCAGGATGCGCGTCTGCTCCTCCGGCGTGACCGCCATCCCCACCAGCGTCTCGATCCGGTCAGCACGCAAGTCGTAGCTGCGCGCGGTATCGGGCTCGGCCCCGGCAATCACGAGATTGGACGCCTCCCCGCCGCACAGGTCGAGTACCATGCGCGTCGCCATCTCCATGCCGTCGCGGGTGAAGGCCGGGTCGATCCCGCGCTCGAATCGGTAACGCGCGTCGGAATTGATGCGCAGCTTGCGCCCCGTCGCCGCCGTGCGCACGGGGTCGAAATAGGCCGCCTCGATGAAGACGTCGGTCGTTTCCGCCGTGCAGCCCGAATCAAGCCCGCCCATGACACCGCCGATCCCCTCCGGCCCTGCGTCATCGCAGATCAGGGTCATGGCATCGTCAAAGCTGTATTGCGCATCGTCCAGTGCCACGAGGCTCTCGCCCGGTTTCGACAGGCGCACATGGATATCGCCCGTCACCTTTGCCGCATCGAACACATGCAGCGGGCGGGCGCGGTCATAGGTCAGGTAATTCGTAATATCGACCAGCGCCGAGATGGGCCGCAGCCCGATGGCCTTCAGCCGCTGTTGCAGCCAGTCGGGCGAGGGGCCGTTCTTCACGCCCCGCACCATGCGCCCGATGAACAGCGGGCAGGCCTTGTCGGCCACGTCATCGTGCAAATTCACGCCGATGGGGCTGTCAAAGCTGCCCGCGACCGGCTCGATCGGCTTGGAGCGCAGCGTGCCCAGCCCCCGCGCCGCCAGATCGCGCGCCACACCCCGCACGCCCAGCGCATCGGGCCGGTTCGGCGTGATGGCGATGTCGATGACCGGATCATTCAGGTCGCGATAGTCGATATAGCGCATCCCGAGCGGCGCATCCTGCGGCAGGTCGATGATCCCGTCATGATCGTCGGAAAGTTCCAGTTCGCGCTCCGAACACAGCATCCCGTTTGATTCGACACCCCGGATCACACCGGGTTTCAGATCAACCCCGGTGCCCGGCACATGCGTTCCCGGCGCGGCAAAGACCCCGACGAGGCCCGTGCGCGCATTGGGCGCACCGCAAACAACCTGCACTTCCTCGGATGCTGCATCCGGCCCGTTCGGCCAAGTCTCGACCCGGCACAGGCGCAGGCGGTCGGCATCGGGGTGCTGCACCGCCTCGATCACACGGCAAATGGTAAACGCGCCAAGGCGGGCCGCCGGATCCTCGATCCCCTCGACCTCAAGCCCGAGATCGACCAGCGCATCGCTGATATCCTCGATACTGGCATCGGTTTCCAGATGGTCCTTCAACCATGACAAGGTGAATTTCATCGGCCTGGAACTTTCCTGTGGGTGCGGTTCGCGCGATCAATCGCCCGCCTTTATAGCTATCGGAGGGGCCGTTGAAAGCGACAATCTCCGCCTAGCACACGCATATTTGCCCGCGAATACCCATACAGTGATCCAAATGTGAAGATTTGTTGCGACGTGCGCCACATATTGCGGTATGGTATACAAGAAACATAAGGGTAATCGCGTGTTGGAGTGCGCTTATTTGATTGGCGAAACCTCGTTTCGTGCGGTGGGTAAGGTAAAATGGTTCGATCCCGTCAAGGGGTACGGCTTTATCGTTCCCGACGAACCCACGAACGACCTTGGCGGCGATGTATTGCTGCACATGTCCGTACTGCGCTCTGCCGGTTTTAGCACCGTGCCGGAGAATGCTCGAATCGTATGCGATGCAGTGCGCGGCGACCGGGGTATTCAGGCAACGCGGGTTCTTGAACTCGATGACAGTGCGCAGGTCGCCAGCGATCTGGATGCGTATCCGAACGGCGATGACGAGGAAACCCATCCCGTTCAGGACGGTGCCCTCGTTCCCGTGCGGGTCAAATGGTTTGACCGGGCAAAGGGTTTCGGCTTCGGCAATATGATTGGCGATGCCTCTGATATCTTTATCCATATGGAGGTTCTGCGTCGCTTTGGCCTGCCCGATCTCGCCCCCGGCGAAGCGATTCTGTCACGGGTTGTGCGCGGGCCTCGGGGCATGATGGCCACGGAAGTGCGCCCCTGGGATCATTCGTTTCGCCAATGAATAGACGCCTGTTCCTTACCCTGTCTGCCGCTTTGCTGAGCGCGGGCCCCGCCTCGTCGCCCTATGCTGGCACGTTGACCGAAGGGGTGCTGGAAGTTCGATCGGACGCGCAGAATCATCAATTCAATATCGAAATCGCGGATGATGCATCTGAACGGGCACGGGGCCTGATGTTCCGCGAATCCCTCGCCGATGATGCCGGAATGTTGTTCATCTATCCGCGCGAACGGAACGCATCGTTCTGGATGAAGAACACCTATATCCCTCTCGACATGCTGTTCATCGCCAATGACGGCACGATCCTGCAAATTGTATCCCAAGTACAACCACATTCTCTGACACCCGTGCGCTCCGATGCCCCTGTGCGCGCGGTGCTTGAGATTGCGGGCGGCCAAGCCGAAGCGCTGGGCATCGCGGTCGGCGATACGGTGGTGCTCTACCGCTAAAGTGTTCTGTGATTGCCCTGAATCGGCCCTTGCCGGAAAAAGCGCATTGTTACGCTTGCCCTGACGGCGGCGCTGCGGTATGCCCCCACTCGTTCGGAGCGTGGCGCAGCCTGGTAGCGCACCTGTTTTGGGTACAGGGGGTCGCAAGTTCGAATCTTGCCGCTCCGACCACTTATCACCCTGTATCAAAGTGCATTACGTTTGACGTGATCCACAAAGCATCTGAATTCACATACGCCTTGATGTGAAATCCGATTCGAGTGAAACGAAATTCGCTCTGCCTATCCTGTCTCGGTCGTCCCCTCGCTTGCGGCAACCGGAGGAGAGCCGCGCTCGCGATAGGGCGTGCGGTTGAAATAGGCGCGGTAGCATTTCGAGAAATGCGAGGGCGAGGTAAAGCCCGATGCCAGTGCCACATTGATGACCGACATTTCGGTTTGCAGCAGCAGGTTACGCGCTTTTTGCAACCGCAATTCCATGTAGTACCGCTTGGGCGAGCGATCCAGATACCGCCGGAACAGCCGCTCTAGCTGTCGCGTCGACATCTGCGCCTGTTTGGCGAGGATCGAGGGGCTGATCGGCTCCTCCAGATTCTTCTCCATCATCTGGATGATCGTCACCAGTTTCGGGTGGCGCACGCCGATACGGGCGGGCACCGACAGGCGCTGCTCCTCACGCTCGCCGCGCAAGGGCGTGTGGATGATCTGATCGGTGATGAGGCTGACGATCCCCGGATCGACATCCCGTGCAATCAGCGTCAGCATCATATCCGTCGCCGCGATGCCCCCCGCGCAGGTAAAGCGGTTGCCGTCGATCTCGAACAATCGGTTGGTCAGTTCGATATCGAGAAATTCCTCCGAGAATGCTGCCTGATTCTCCCAATGGATCGTGCATCGCTTTTCGTCCAGCAGACCCGCTTTCGCGAGGATCAGCGCGCCGGTACACAGGGCACCCACGGGCGAGCCGAGCCTGCTTTGCTTGCGCAGCCATGTCAGCACGGGTTTTGTCGCCGCCCGGTGCGCATGAACCCCCGATACGACCACGACCCGCGCCCCTCTGGGCAAGACCTCCAACCCGCCCGACACCTCGATGCGCGCATCGCATGAGGAGCGAACCGGCTCGCCGGTTTCCGAAATCAGTTTCCAGCCATAAATCTCGTTTCCCGCCCCGCGATTGGCCAGCCGCAAGGGTTCGAGCGCCGATGCAAAGGCGATCATCGAGAAATCCTCGACGAGCAGGAAAACGTAGACGATAGGCTCCGATCCGTCAGGTCCGTGCATGGCTCATTCCGTATGCCGATAGCCCAAGCCGGGCAAATACCGGAAGGGCGTCTTCGTACGAAACCGGCCCTAGACAGAATGAGAGTTTTGCAGCGAGGTCAAGGATGTTTAATCATTCAATACCGTGCTTCGAGCAAAATGCAGCCAAGGTCCAGATAAAGGATCATCGGAAAATGCGCCCTCTCTGGCGCAGCCCATGACCCCGCAAAGCCGTGGCGCGCAGCCTATACCAGTGCATTCCAGAAATAGGCCTGGAAGATCGAGTCGATATGCTCGACCGAATCCGTCCAGACGATGCAGTGCTCGCGCGGCGACAGGGATATCGCGAAGGCATCACGATAGAACGTGGCCCCGAGGATGGTCGACCGGGGGATATTCACGCAAGGGCGGCAGGTATTCGCGGGCTCCAGAACCAGCCCGCCCGGAAACGCCATCAGCGTCCCTGACGACACGTCTGCGGCCTCTTTCGATTTGGGATAGGCGGGCGTCAAGCCCCTGCGCCGAACGGATTGCAGACGCGGCCCGCTCTCGACGCACCGCGCGACATCGCCATGGCACATCGCCCATTCGGCAGGGCCAGCGATCAGTTCTTGCAGCGGCGATAAACCCGAAATCGACGGCAGGATCAGACGCGAAGCCTGCGCCATGGCATGGCGGTCACAGGGCGTATCGTAGTCTTCTTCGATACCGTAAGCCGCCGATGCCTGCACCATTCTTATCCTCCGAACTGTCAGGGCATAATGACACCTGCAAAGTTAAAATCGGCTATAGGCAAATGGTTAACTTTCGTTTCGGCGACTGTGGACAGCGCAACGCCGGTGAGGATATAGACTCGCAGTGCTTTACGCGCATCCGGCGCGGTTGAGCGCCGCTCCCATCACAACGAGGACCGAGACGATGACGGTGAACTGGTCTGCCGATAGCTGGAAAAAACACACGGCCTTGCAGATGCCAGACTATGAGGATGCGCAGGCGCTGCAACGCGTGACTGCAAAGCTGTCCTCGTATCCACCGCTCGTTTTTGCAGGGGAGGCCCGGGCGCTCAAAGCTAGGCTGGGCGAAGTTGCACGCGGCGACGCTTTCCTGCTTCAGGGCGGCGATTGCGCCGAAAGTTTCGCGGAATTCTCCGGCGACATGATCCGCGACACGTTCAAGGTCATGCTCCAGATGGCGGTTGCGCTGACCTTCTCGACACGCAAGCCGGTGGTCAAGGTGGGCCGCATGGCGGGCCAGTTCGCCAAGCCCCGCTCGGCCCCGACCGAGACGGTCGATGGGGTGGAGCTGCCCAGCTATCGCGGCGATATCATCAACGAGCTGGATTTCACCCCCGAAGCCCGCCGCCCGAACCCCGACAAGATGCTGGAGGCCTATCTGCACGCCGCCGCAACGCTCAACCTGCTGCGTGCCTTCGCGACGGGCGGTTATGCCGATCTGGAGCGGGTGACGGACTGGAACCTCGATTTCGCGAAAGACGAACGCTACGCCGATACGGCCAGACGCGTCTCGCAGGCGGTTGCTTTCATGAAGGCCTGCGGCGTCGATGCCGATACCGCGCATGAAATCTCGACCACCGAATATTACACCTCGCACGAGGCGCTGTTGCTGCCCTATGAGCAAGCCTTGGCCCGGACGGATTCGCTGACCGGCGACCCGGTTGCCTGCTCGGCCCATATGCTGTGGATCGGCGACCGCACGCGCCAGCCCGACGGCGCACATGTCGAGTTCTGCCGGGGTGTGCTGAACCCGATTGGCGTGAAATGCGGTCCGTCGATGACGGCGGAAGACCTGAAAAAGCTGATCGGCCTGCTCAACCCGGAGAACGAGCCGGGGCGCCTGACCCTCATCAACCGCTTCGGGGCGGGCAAGGTGGCCGATCATCTGCCCGTGCTGATCGACACGGTGAAGCAAGAGGGCGCCAGCGTCGTCTGGTGCTGTGATCCGATGCATGGCAACACGGTCAAGGCCGATAGCGGCTATAAGACCCGCCCCTTCGAGCGCATCTTGCAGGAAACGCGCGAGTTCATCGACACCTGTCAGGAGTGCGACGTCTATCCCGGCGGCGTGCATCTGGAAATGACCGGCAAGGACGTGACCGAATGTACCGGCGGGATGCGCGACCTGACCGACGCCGACCTGTCCTCGCGGTACCACACCGCCTGTGACCCGCGCCTCAATGCGAATCAGGCGCTGGAAGTAGCGTTTCTGATTGCCGAGGAAATGGAAAAGTGAGTGTGTGCCCGGTGCGCAGCGAGCGCATCGGGCACAAGGCGGAGAGCACAATCCGGGGGGGTCGATCATGCTACGCGTCATCATGTGGCTCTGTCTGCTGCCCCCTCTCTATGTGGTGGGGTTTTTCATCTATGTATCCGTCGCGAACGACCCCGGTTGCGGTTCGCAGCACGGGGGAACCTGTTTCGGCGCGGGTATCGTGATGATGTTCATGCTCCCGGTTGCGGCGGTCACGAGCATCGTCGCGGTCGTCCTTTTCTTTCGATCCCGCAAAGGCAGGAACTGATCGCGTCCATATTCGGGCGATGGAGTGTCCGGCGCTTGCCACCGCGCTAGATACCGGAAATGTCTTCACTCCCGCCTGTCCGCTACCTCGACCGGACCACCCCGCCCCATATTACCACGCTGGTCCTGATGACGGCGGTGGCGTCGATCTGCATCAACCTCTTTTTGCCCTCCCTGCCCGCCATGGCGGCGGAGTTCGGCACGTCCTACGCCGTGATGCAATTCGCGGTGACCGGGTATCTGGCCCTGACCGGATTCGTGCAACTCGCCATCGGGCCGGTTTCGGATCGTTTCGGGCGCAGGCCGGTGATGATTGCGGCGCTGATCGTCTTTATCTGTGCCGGGATCGGCGCGGCGAATGCCACCAGCCTGAGCGGCTTTTTCGCCTGTCGCGCGCTCCAGGCCAGCAGCGTGGCGGGCTTCGTCATCTCCCGCGCCAGCGTCCGCGATATGGTCAGCCGGGAACGGGCGGCCAGCATGATCGGCTATGTCACGATGGGCATGGCGCTGGCCCCGATGATCGCGCCGACGGTCGGGGGTGCGCTGGGCGATGCGTTTGGCTGGCGCTCGAATTTCTGGGTGCTCGCGATGGTCGGCACGCTCGTCCTCACCATCGTATGGTTCGATCAGGGCGAGACGAACCAGCACCGCTCGGGCAGTTTTCGCGAGCAAGCCCGCGCCTATCCCGATTTGCTGCGCTCGCGGCGGTTCCGGGGCTATGCGATGACGATGCTGTTCGCCTCGGGCACGTTCTTCGCCTATCTCGGCGGCGCGCCCTTTGTCGGGTCGGTCGTTTACGGCCTCAGCGCCACGGAGGTTGGCCTCTATATGGCCATCACGCCGATGGGCTATGCCACGGGCAACGGGCTGTCGGGGCGGTTTGCCGCGCGGGTGGGCCTCTATCGCATGATGACCATCGGCGCGCTGACGACGCTCGGCATGATGTCGCTGACGCTGGTGACAGCGGCGGCGGGGGTGACGCATCCGCTGGGGTTCTTCGCCTTCACCTTTGCGATTGGTCTGGGCAACGGGATCATCCTGCCCTCGGCCAATGCGGGGATGCTGGATGTGAGGCCCGATCTGGCCGGGTCGGCAGCGGGTCTGGGCGGCGCGCTGATGACCTTTGGCGGCGCGGCGCTGTCCGCCCTTGCCGCCTTCACCCTGTCCGAGACATCCGGGGCTTATCCGCTGATTTTCTGTATTCTCGGTTCATCCGCGATGTGCCTCGCCTGCGTTCTGTACACGATCAGGATGGAGCAAGACGTGCGGGCCGCGACATTCCCGCGCGGTGCTTGACGATCAGGAGTTTTGCATACACCTATGTCAGGAACTCCTGAAAATAAGCTGCGCTTCATGCGGAGGCCCCCGATGAACCTGACATCCATACAGCAGGTATCTGTCCTGCATTTCAGCGAGACGGGGCCCCGATGACGCATCAACAGGACGGGTGGGCCATTCCACCCCGTGCTGTTTGCGGCACATGCCACACCGCCAAAGGCAAGGAGGCCTGACCGATGGAATCCCTCGATACCCTGATCCTTTCGCGCATCCAGTTCGCGGCGAATATCTCGTTTCATATCCTGTTTCCGACCATCACGATCGCGCTGGGCTGGGTGCTGCTGTTCTTCAAGCTGCGCTTCAACGCCACGGGTAATGACAGTTGGATGGCGGCCTACCGCTTCTGGGTGAAGGTCTTCGCGCTCAGCTTTGGTCTGGGGGTGGTGTCGGGCATTACCATGAGTTTCCAGTTCGGCACCAATTGGCCGGGCTTCATGGAAAAAGTCGGCAATATCGCCGGGCCGCTGCTGGCCTACGAGATCCTGACGGCGTTTTTTCTGGAGGCCGCATTCCTCGGGATCATGCTGTTCGGGGTTCGCCGGGTGCCGGGATGGCTGCACACGACCGCGACCTTCCTCGTTGCCTTCGGCACGACGATCAGCTCATTCTGGATCATCGTGCTGAACTCGTGGATGCATACGCCGCAAGGGTTCGAGATGATCGACGGCGTCGCCCATGCGACCGATTGGTGGGCCATCGTCTTCAACCCCTCCCTGCCCTATCGCCTGACGCATATGCTGCTGGCGAGCGGCCTGACGGTCGCCTTCCTGCTGGCCGGGGTCAGCGCCTATCGCCGCCTGATCGGGGACCACAGCCCCGGCGTGCGCCTGACGCTGAAAACCGGAATTTATCTCGCCGCCATGCTGATCCCGGTGCAGATCGTGGCGGGCGATTTACACGGTCTGAACACGCTGGAATATCAGCCGCAAAAGGTCGCGGCGATGGAAGGCAACTGGGAAACGGGTGGAAATGTGCCCCTGATCCTGTTCGCAATGCCCAATGAGGAAACCCGCTCGAATGATTTCGAGATCGGTATCCCATCCGGTGCGAGCCTGATCCTGACGCATAAACTCGGTGGCGAGGTGCCCGGCCTGAATGATTTCGTGGCCGAGGACGGCACGCCCCTGCACCCGCCCGTCGCTCCCGTGTTCTGGTCGTTTCGCGTGATGGTCGCGACCGGGATGCTGATGCTGCTGATCTCTTGGGTGACGGGTTTTCGTATCCTGCGCCGGGGCGGGGTCGATGGTCTGGGCAAGATCATTCTGGTCCCCTTGGTCGCGATGACCTTCTCGGGCTGGCTCGCCACGCTGGCGGGCTGGTATACGACCGAAATCGGCAGGCAGCCGTGGCTGGTCAGTGGCGTCATGACGACGTATGAGGCCGTGGCCGATGTGCCCGCGCCCTATGTCGCTGGCACGCTGACGGCGTATCTCGTGATCTATGGCGTGCTGCTGGTGGCGTATATCGCGACGATCTTCGGACTGGCCACGCGCGCCGCGACGGGGGATATCGCCGTCGATATGCCCCGCGCCGGTGGACGGTCCGCCGCCGTGCCCGAAGCTGGCCCCAAAATCGTTCCGGCGGAGTGACGGGTATGGATTTCTTCACATCGCCCGAAACGACCCTGCCGGTGATCTTTGCGATCCTGATGGGGTTCTCGATCCTCGTCTATGTCGTGCTCGACGGGTTCGACCTTGGCGTGGGGCTGCTGATGCCCTTCGCCAGTGACGACGAGAAAGACGTGATGATCGCCTCCATCGGGCCGTTCTGGGATGCCAACGAGACATGGCTGGTGCTGGCCGTCGGGCTGTTGCTGGTGGCGTTTCCGGCGGCCCATGGCGCTATCCTGACGGCGCTGTACCTGCCCGTCTTCGTGATGCTGCTAGGGTTGATCCTGCGCGGGGTGGCGTTCGAGTTTCGGGGCAAGACCGCGACACTGCGGGGCAAACGGCGATGGAATGCGGCCTTTGTCATCGGGTCATTGCTCGCATCCCTGTCGCAAGGCTACATGCTGGGCGTCTACATCATGGGCTTGCAAACGACCTCGACGACGACGGGTTTCGCCATGCTGACCGCCCTGTCCCTGACCGGCGCCTATGCCTTTATCGGGGCGACATGGCTGGTGATGAAGACCGAAAGCGACCTGCAACGCCGGGCGGTTGTCTGGGCGCGGCGAGGCTTGCCGGGGGTGGTGGTGGGTCTGGGGTGTATTTCGCTGGTCACCCCCCTTGTCAGCGCACGGATTTTCGACAAGTGGTTCTCGCTGCCGGAATTTGCGTTCCTGCTGCCCTTGCCATTGATGTCGGCGGGGCTGGTCGGGGTGATCTGGCTGGCGCTGCGCCATTTGCCGGATCGAAAGGACCAATGGTGCTGGGTTCCCTTCGTGGCCAGCAGCGTGTTGTTCACGCTGGGCTTTGCGGGGATGGCGTATTCGTTCTACCCGTATGTCGTGCCCGAGCAACTGACGATCTATGACGCTGCGAGTGCGCCCGAAAGCCTGTTCCTGATCCTGATCGGAGCGTGCATCGTGATCCCGATCATTATCGCATACACGGCCTTGGCCTACACGGTCTTCCGGGGCAAGGCGACCCAGCTCAGCTACGAATGACCGGGCTTGGTGGCCCCGGCGCGCACGGCTTGGGCAAAAGGACGGGTATCGAGGCTTTTAGACTGGTGGCCATCCAGAATGGATTTGTAGAAACCGCATTTCCGGTTCGCCTCGCCCATCATCGCATGATACGCATCGCTCTGGGCGTCATACCGGGCCTGTAACTCTTCGTAATCGCTCGAAATAATGCTCGTGGCATGGAGACGTGTCTTCATTCAGTTCACCTCGGCAGTACGTTCTATCGAATACCTGAATCGTGCTGACATGCCCGAGAACAAAACTGTCCCCACAGGTCGCCTTTCATCAGGGCCGACAACCTGCCTTTCGCAGTGCCAGCCGACCGCTCCACCTTGGGCGAAACAGGGTTGCAAATCGGTTAAAACAACTTGCTTTTTTTATTGAAGCGCGGCGGGCGGGGTTCACGGTTGATGATGTGGAATGTCCGCAGGAAATCACATGTGGATAGAGACGACAGCCATCTCAGACACGCCGGAAACATGATGCATACCGAGCCATTTTCCTCCAAAAACCTCGACCCGCAGCTTTGAATATCCTATTCAGATTGCATAGTAGGCATCTTTGAAAAGCGGCTCTCCGTGGCAAGAATCTTGATAATGGAGGATGACAGGCCCCAAGCGGGGCTGCTGGCGGACGCCTTGAAACTCTATGGGCACAGTGTCGAGGTCACCTATTCCGGCACCGATGCGTGGAAGGCGCTGGAAAGCGAACCCTTCGATCTTCTCCTCACCGATTTGCATGTGGGCGGCTCTGTCGAGGTTGCCTTGGGCGAAGGCGGTATTGCCTTGATCGCCAACGTGCGCAATCCATCCGAGCGCGCGACGAATTATGACAGCCTGCGCAAGCTCAAGATCATCGCGATGACGGGCGGAGGGCAGTTGACGAAGGGGTATGACGTACTCGATCTGGCCGATAGTTTCGGAGCCGATCTGTGCCTGAGAAAACCTGTCAGCCTTCAGGATCTCTCCTCCGCCATCAAGAGCCTGCTGCTGCGCAGCCAGATTTAACATCAGCCCCGTTCCTGCCGAACATTCCTTGAACCTATCCCGAACCAGCAAGCGGAGCCACCAGCCTTGGCCACTATTCTGATAATGGAAGACGATGCCGATCAGGCGCGTTTGCTCGGTGCGCTGTTGACCAGTGCCGGACATGAGGTCGAGATCACCTTTTCGGGCAGCGAGGCATGGGCGATGGTGCTGGTCCGGCCCTTCGATGTGTTGCTGACGGATATGCGGGTGCTGACCCCCATGGGCATCAAGCAAAGCGATGGCGGGCTGGCCCTCATCATCCGCCTCCGCAATGCAACGCGGGATGATGCACCGGAATGGATTCCGGCGATGAAGATCGTCGCGATTTCCGGCAGTGGCACGTATAGCAAAGGCGCCCTCGACAGGGCCGGAACATTCGGCGCGGATATATGCCTGCACAAGCCGGTCAACAGCGCCGATCTTATCGAAGCAATCCGGTCTGTGCTCGAAGGCCCGTAAAGCCAGACACCCGCAGGATCATCCCCCCGGTTCACGCATGTTTTTCATGGCCGTCACGAGCGCCTCGGACAATTCAGACGGGACGCAGGGCTTTTGCACGAACGGGCCGATCGCCGTGCCCATTTCAGCCTCGGTAAAGCCGGTATAGCCTGACATATAGACGATGGGCAGCGATGGCCGTATTGCCCGAACCTGCTCGCCCAGTTCAAAGCCGCCAATGCCGCCGGGCATGACGATATCCGTCAACAGGACATCGCAGTCAAACCCACCCTCGAACAGTTTCAGCGCCTCGCGGCCCGATTCCGCCATGTCGGTGGCATAGCCCAGTGACGTGATAAGATCGCCCATAATGCGCCGCAGCTCGATATCGTCCTCGACGATCAGGACCCGCTCGCCATTCCCCCGCATGACGGGCAAATCGACCACCGGACCCTCGCGCTCCCCGTCGGATGATCCGCTCGGCAGCAGCAGGCGGATGGTCGTGCCGTGCCCTTCTTCTGAATAGAGGCGCAATTCGCCGTCCGAATGTTGGATGAACCCGTAGACCATCGACAGGCCAAGGCCGGTGCCGGAATTGGTTTTCTTGGTGGTGAAAAACGGGTCAAGGGCACGGCGCTTGACCTCCATACTCATGCCGGGGCCGTTATCGGTGACGGAGAACTCGATATAGCGCATCGAGCCTTTTTCCAGTCCGGGCGTGTCGATATCGGCGGCAACACTC
>Ga0209187_1002813_pt1 | contig 15683 bp, 10 predicted proteins | sample BantaG_FD_187430 | JGI IMG/M metagenome (GOLD analysis project Ga0209187, IMG submission 187430) | Marine algal microbial communities from Bantry Bay, Ireland - BantryBay_4 metaG (SPAdes) (version 2) | ecosystem: Host-associated > Algae > Red algae > Unclassified | place: Bantry Bay, Ireland... | reverse complement strand
TAACTGTTTTGAGGTAGATAATGGCTCAGTTGAAATCACAGTTACTGGCGGTGTACCTCCATATACATTCGTTTGGTCAAATATGACCAATAACGAAGATCTTATTGACGTAGCCTCTGGTATGTACACGGTTACCATCTCGGATTCTGCAACAAATCAAAATCAAGAAATTTTAAGCTTTACTGTCCCCGATGCAACTGAAGCTCCAATTGCTGACGCGGGTACTAATGATTTGATTACATGTGTTAATGATACTATTAATATTGGTGGTACCAGTACATCACTTGGAGATGACTTTATGTACCAGTGGACTTCACCTGGTGTAACTTTGGTATCTGGCGAAGTAGAACCAATTGCCGAAATTGACCAAGTAGGAACATATACATTATTAGTTATCAATACCGTCAATGGTTGTACAGCAGAAAGTATGATTGATGTCAACGAAGATAAAGATATGCCAAATGTAAACGCAGGCGAAAATACAGCAATCCCTTGTGATGACAATGGACTTACCTTAACTGCTGAGAATGATGAAGGACTTATGAATATTTCAGCAGTCTGGTCTACCATAGATGGAGCTATCGACAATGTTATAGATGATCTTAGTGTCAGCGTTTTGGTGTCTGGTACATACAATGTAATCCTTACCAATGAAGACAATGGTTGTACCAGCGAAGATGCGATTATAGTCTCTGATCCTATTTTGCCAAATATTATGAGCGCTGATGATATGCCAACGCTTAATTGTGACAATCCCACTTTGGATTTGACCGCGATCACAGACATGAATATTAGTGTGGCTTGGGAGACTATGGGTGGCCAAATTGACTCAGGACAAGATATGAATGTGTCTACTGTTTCTTCACCAGGTACTTATACTGCCACGGCGACTGATCCCAATACGAACTGTATGGCTTCTTTCGATATTCAAGTAGTTGGTAGTATTGATGAACCTACAGTCAACGCAGGAGCAGATGTCACCTTTACCTGTAATGATCCGATTGTTTCTTTGACTGGATCTACAGACGCTAGTACCTTCGAATGGACTGATGCTAATGGCAACTTTATAGGCAATGAACTTTCGATCGATGCAAATAGAGCAGGGATATATATCTTTAATGCTGCCAATGAGTTTGGCTGCCAACGATCAGATGAAGTTATGGTAGTTGCAGATACCATGGCGCCTATTGCCAATGCAGGAATGGATTTAGAGGTAGCTTGTATTGAAGACGGTATCAGTCTTGATGGAACAGGCTCAGATATGGGCACTGAGTTTAAGTACATGTGGACTACATCCAATGGTACTTTGGTATCTGGTTTTACTACCTTGACACCGACCGTTAGTACAGTAGGCAACTATGACTTAGTTGTCACTAATTCTCAAAATGGATGTAGCAGCCTTTCTAACGTACAAGTGAATTTGCAAGCAGATCTTCCATTGGCTGATGCTGGGATAGACTTTAGCATATGTGAGAATTCAACCATCCTATTAGGTAATCTAGAGGATGTTATAACTGGGGAGTGGACTACTACATCAGCTGCTAATATTGATAATGCGAATTCAGCAGATATCACCGTTTCCAATCTTGATGCAGGCTCCAATGCTTTTATCTGGACTTTGTCAACGGATGATTGCGCAAACTATAGCCGTGATACGGTATTCGTTATTTTCGAAAGCATACCATCAGCGATTGAAGATATACGTTCGATACCATTAAATGAAAACACGATTTCCTTCAATGTTTTGGATAATGATGATACCTCAAATAATGACGGAGTGACGACCAGTTTCCAAACCTCAGATCCTAATTTTATGGATCTTGGTGATGGCTCATTTACATATACTTTTCCGGCTGATACTACTAATTCATTTAGCTTCACTTATAAAATATGTTCTGAATTATGCCCTGATCTTTGTGATGAAACTGAAGTAAATTTGACTCGCATTGAGCCTAGCTTAGAACCCGTTGAGCTTGATGGTTTGCCTAATGTGATCACACCCAACGGAGATGGACTCAATGACGCCCTCATATTCGATATCATGCTGACCAATCCACAAGATTTTCCCAATCCAGAGTTAGTGGTATTCAATCGCTGGGGAGATGTGGTCTATCGACAGCAGCCGTATGATAACACTTGGCAAGGCACCAATCAGACAGGAGGTGAACTACCTGAAGGAACGTATTATTTTATCAATCGACTCAATCTAGCCAATACAGATATTCTTACTGGTGATGTCACGATCATTCGCGACTAAAACTTTAACATTTTTTGCTAGTCTAAACGGTCATATTATAGGAATATACCATGTATTGGGTATTAAATATGACTGAACTATCCCTAATTTTACATTGCATATTTATAGTAAGGTTTGGTTGCAGCTAACTACTTTAGATTACTTATAACTTGACACAAGCTGCGCTCAAACGATAGACTTTTATATTCTAAAAGTTGATTACGATTTGGGTGAGTTGTTTTAGCAGCTCACTTTTTTTATGGGGACGCTACCTCTTGCTGGTCACTCACCTTATGCTTCTCGGTAGACGCTATGTTCCGTAGCTCGCTCTTCGCTCGGCCTCTCCGTTTCCCCGCCTGAAAATAGTCGGGCAAGCCTTCGAGTCTGGCTCCCTATGGTCACCACTACTGCACAGCGCTCGTCCAAACACTTTTGATAACTTTTTCATTCATAAACTGTAGATTGGACATTTCAATATAATCATTGCACATTGACTTCGCGATCACGCTTTTCGTGGACCCAAAATGGATGAGGGGTGGTAGCGAGCACGCAGTAAAGCGGACGACCCGGCCCTAAGCGGAGCGAAGGGACAGCCCCAAAACAATGTTCAATTAACAATACATTCATGAACAATTAATTAAGTTGCTATTTCTAAATTGTTCTCTGCACATGGCACATGGCACATTGTTATTTCTTTTCCACCTTTACCACTATAGACTTTGAGATTGGCGTCTGACTCTTCTTACCATATCTGTCATAAGGAACTAAGACATTCGTTTCAGGAAAGTAAGTAGCCAAATTGCCTTCAGGTATATCGTAAGGAACTACCATAAATGATTTAGCTATCCGTTCTTGCCCATCGTAATGACTGCTTATATCTACATAATCCCCCTTTTTAAGACCATCTTTTTTGACATCCTTAGGATTCATAAAGAGAACTCGACGACCGTTTTCGATACCTCTATATCGATCATCCAAACCGTAGATTGTAGTATTATATTGATCATGGCTTCTGACCGTCATCATGAGATATTCATCATCTGCTAGGTTATGTTGACTGAGTCCATTGACTGTAAATTTAGCTTTACCGTCTTCATTGAAAGTGCGATCTCTAGCAGAGTTAGGCAAGTAAAACCCCTCAGGATTTCTAACTCGCTTATTGTATTCATCAAAGCCAGGGACATTGATTTCGATAGCATCTCTAATCAGGTCGTAGTTACCAATCATTCCTTTCCAATCTACCTGTTCGTCATCGAATAGAGCAGAGGCTAGTCCTGCGATAATTGCGGGCTCACTTTTAAGTTCCGAAGATTTGGGATCTAAAGTACCCTGCGAACTATGTACTATTCCCATAGAGTTTTCCACACTGACAAATTGCTCACCGCTCTCTTGTACATCTATTTCTGTTCTACCAAGACAGGGCAATATCAAGGCGGTCTTACCGTGAACAAGATGACTACGATTGGGCTTGGTGCTGACATGTACCGTCAAGTCACATGTTTGTAAACCCTTAGCCGTATAGTTGGTATCTGGAGTGGCAGATAAAAAATTTCCACCCATCGCAAAAAATACTTTTGCTTTCTGCTTTGCCATCGCATCAATTGCACGCACCACATTATACCCCTCTTCTAGAGGTGGCTGGAAACCATAATTTTTCTTCAAGTTAACTTTCAGGTGGTCGTGTATCTTTTCCCAGATGCCAACTGTACGATCTCCTTGTACGTTACTGTGACCGCGTACTGGACAAGTACCTCCACCTGGAATACCAATACTCCCTTTTGCTAAAAGTAAATTTACGATCTCTTGGATTATGGATACGCTATTTTCATGCTGTGTAATACCCATGGCCCAGCAAATTATTATCTTTTTAGAAGATGCTATCCAGTCTACAGCAGTCTCCACCTTTTCGCGTTCAACTCCACATTTATCCAACAATACATCAATTTCATAATTCTTTAAATCCTTGACTAAGTCATCGTATCCCGTAGTTCGATCACTTATAAATTCAAGATCAAACACAGTTCCTGGCGACGCTTCTTCTTTGACCAAGAGCATTTTAAGCATACACTTTAGCAGTGCCGCATCTGTATTGATATTTAGATTAAGATATAGATCCGTTAGCTTCACTCCACCGCCTAGCATGTGCGACATCTTTTGTGGATGCTTAAAGGTGAGTAGGCCCGTCTCCGTCAAAGGATTTACAGTGATGATTTTAGCATTATTTTCTTTTGCTTTGGATAAAGCGGTCAACATTCTCGGATGATTAGTGCCAGGGTTTTGACCGATTACCAAAATCAAATCAGCAATATAAAAGTCCTCCAACCGCACAGACCCCTTACCAATTCCAACAGTGTTGGATAAGGCTACACCGCTAGCTTCATGACACATATTGGAACAGTCAGGTAAATTGTTTGTACCATACTTACGCACCATCAATTGGTATAAGAATGCCGCCTCATTAGAGGTCCTACCTGAGGTATAGAATATAGCTTCATTCGGGGAGGGCAAGTTTTTGAGTTGATCTGCAATCAGTGTGAAGGCTTCGTTCCAATCAATAGTGCTATAGTGAGTATCCCCAGATCGTAGCACCATTGGGTGGGTAATACGTCCCGATTTTCCGATTTCATAATCACTCCATGTAGACATATCGGCCACACTATGCTTTGCAAAAAAATCTGGATCGGCCTTCTTTTTAGTAGCTTCTTCCGCTATTGCCTTTACCCCATTTTCACAGTATTCTCCTAAGGCAGATCTATCATCTGGATCAGGCCATGCACAACCTGGACAATCTATACCTCCCTTTTGATTAAGGCTGAACAGTGTCTTGGTACAACTGCTAGCTGTCATCTCGTTACGCATATGCTCAAGAGACTTTGTTAATGCTTTGACACCAGCAGCGGTCATGGTAGGACTAACTAATTTGATGTCTTCTTTTTTGTCAGGAGTCAGTGGATTTATTTCTTGCTTAGCCATTAGCTGATTTCTTTTTTGTTTGGATTGGGGAATGTATCTGCATCTTCTCCTGAACGTGGATGAAGACAAGTGAAGTCCTTTTCAATTAATAACTCTAATGGGCGTTCTGAAGTTTTATGCATACTTTGAACTCCGATAGTAGATTCGTCCATCATTGTTTGATGATCAAGCAAGCCGATATGAATGCTGATCCTTTGATCCATCATGACGACCTGAGTCGTTTCATCCTCACTAGGTATTATACCAAAGCTCATCTCGCCTCCACCGGGAAAGCGTGTAGTAGAAGATAAAAATTCACCCTTTGACAAATCTTTTAATTCAGACTGGGTAATCCGAATGCGCAATGTATTTTCCCGAATACGTATTTTCATAGCAGCTAAAGTAGGGAATAATTTGCAGGCTATGCTGAATTTATAGCTAACAATAAGTGGGTTTGTCTCTGGCGAATTAATCATTACCTTTATTACTAAGCAATACAATTAAATGAGTATTAATAAAGAAATACCAAAGCTACTTGAAGAAGGTGTTATTGATCACGCAACAGCGAATAAACTTCAAGCATACTACGAAGGAAAAGCTGGCGATTCTAACAGCCGTCTTTTCTTAGCCTTTGGAGCTTTAGGAGCCACATTAGTAAGTCTAGGGGTGATGTTGATATTTGCTCATAATTGGGATGAACTAACTAGGCCGGTCAAATTAGTATTAGCATTTATACCACTCGCTATAGGCCAATTGCTAAGTGGGTACACGCTTTGGCGTAAGCCCGAAAATCAGACGTGGCTAGAAGTTTCGTCAGTTATTTTATTCTTTGCAGTAGGTGCAGCGATTGCCTTAGTGAGTCAGATATACCACATGCCAGGTGAGTTGGCTTCTTTTCTCTTTACTTGGGCTATTTTAGTTCTTCCTATGATCTACTTGATGAGATCAGCTATATCTTCATTGTTTTATTTAATCGGAATTTCTTGGTATGTATTGCTGACGGGATTTGATAGATATGCCACAGATCCATTTCATTTTTGGTGGCTGTTTGCAGCAATACTCCCATTTTATGTTTTTTTGTACAAGAGCAGACCAAATAGTAATGCAATCACCTTGCATAATTGGTTATTACCCTTGGCTGCTATGGCTGGTATAGCTTCATTCGTACATGGAGTAGAGGAGTTAATTGGACCCATCTTTGCTTGCCTTTTCGGATTGATATATCTAATCGGTCACAGCCATTTTTTCAAAGATTTCAGGCTAGCTAGAAATGGCTTTAAGATAATTGGCGCATTGGGCACCGTGATTCTTCTTTTGGTATTCAGCTTCTATTGGCCATGGAAGGAAATAAGAAGCGACAGAATTTTTCTTGTATCCTTTGAAGGACTTGCACTAGGATTTTTTTTTGTATGCTGTGTAATCATGCTATATTACAATTATACCAAAGAGTCCAAATTTGAACTTAAACCCCTAAATTTAGTTTTCATCATCTTTCTAATCATCTTCTTTATTGGGATCAACTCACCCAATTTTGGCCAGGTAGCCATCAACCTACTGCTGCTAGGTATAGGTGTTTTGATGATTAAAGAAGGGGGAGAACAAAATCACTTAGGTATCTTGAATTTTGGAATGCTGGTTATAGCAGCTCTTGTCACGGCTCGATTTTTTGATTCGGATTTTAGTTTTGTATTCCGAGGTTTGCTATTTGTTGTCGTAGGACTGGGATTCTTCGCTGTCAATTATTGGTTACTCAACAAAAGAAAGACTCATGCAGAATAAATTAATTTTAAGTATAGTCTTCGTTTTGATGGTATTGATGCAGTGGTTTGTCCCTTCCAAGATGATATGGGACAGAGAAGTGATTCTCAAATATGGTCAAGAGTATTTGTTCGAATGCCAGCCCATAGATCCCAATGATCCTTTTAGAGGAAAGTATATCACACTTAGATTTAGTGCTAGTAATACTTCCATACCAGACTCCTGTTCTTATGAAAGAGGTCAAAAAATCTATCTAGACTTTGAAAAAGATGACCAAGGTTTTGCAAAGATTTCCACCATAAAAAGGGAAGCTCCTTCAAATATAGAAAATACGCTGATCGCAAACGTCGAGATGATTAGTGGAAATAAAGGAGCAAGTAATCGGCTTTTATATATCGAGTATCCTTTCGAGAGATTCTACATGGAAGAATCCAAAGCAAAGCCCGCTGAAGATTTATACCGAACTTCGGCGAGAGATACCAGCAGCGTAACCTATGCCGTAGTCATGATCAAAGATGGAGTAGGGGTGATCAAGGATGTGATGATCGATGGAGTTCCTATAGCCAACGTAGTTTCTAATCAATCTAAATAACTTCTGGGTACCTCTATTAACCTCTGAATTGAGATAAAATCATATTTAATATTGATAAACAGCCTGTCCCGTTATCCACGGGAAGGCTAGACGGAGGGAATTTAGCATTTGCTAAATGACTGAGGGATAACGAAGTATATCAGTATTAAATATGAAGAAATTCTTTAAGAATTTTGCCTTTATCCAATGAACGGGGTTGATAGAGGTACCCTCCCAAAAAAAAAGAGCTTCAATCCAATTGAAGCTCTTTTTAAGGTAAACTATATACTAGGCGTTACGCCTTCTTATCGTCTTTCTTTGCAGTTTCAGTCTTAGGGTTTTGTGGTCTACACTTACCGTAAGATCCTTTAGTTCTTTTACCTTTCTTTGTTTTAATGTCACCTCTTCCCATGGGAATTGAAATTTTGATTTATTTTTAAATTTATGTCTAGATTGTAAAATTAGGCATTTTATTCCTGAAAATCATGTTTTTTCTGACTTGTGTCCTTTACCCTACTTGGATGAGTATAAATATTGAACTTTTCCTTCTGCATAAACCCAATCAACGTCATACCATTATCCTCTGCATAGTCCACCGCTAGGCTAGACGGAGCACCTACCGCGACCATCATTCCGATACCTGAAACTAGGGCCTTTTGCACCAATTCAAAGCCAGAACGACCACTGACAAAGAGGATCAAATCCCTTCTATCAATCCCTTGAAATAGCATTTGACCTATCGCTTTATCTACCGCATTATGTCGACCAATATCTTCTCTGAGCAAAATAAGTTGTCCTTGAGCATCAAATAAAGCTGCTGCATGAATACCACCCGTATGCTCAAACAGCGTCTGAGCCTGTCTCATTTGCTGGTTCATCTGAAGGAGTTGGCTAGGACTGATCTGGATAGCACACTCTGCCATATCAAAAGTCCGCACCAACGAAATAGCATCTAGACTAGTCTTGCCACACATCCCGCAGGCAGCAGTACTGACCGTTCCTCGTTCTGACATTTTGAACGGTGCCTGACTCAAAGTGACTTCAGCATTTTGCCCATCTATTTCTATTTTTATAAGCTGAGACACTGCATCTATGATGCCTTCACTATATAAGAAACCACGGATCAGATCCATGCTGTGTACAGGCGTCTGCATTGTGATCACCAGTTCCTCAGATACAACCCCAGGATAAGTCAAGCTAATCAAAAGCGGCTCCTCTATCGCAATCTGATCAGTAAATGGATTTATTCCAGAGTGAGTATACTTTTGAATTTCGTAGGATTTTATTCCCTCCTGTTTTACTTCTAATGACATACTGGAAAGTTAAGGACAAGATTTATAAAAGAAACCAATTAAGACCAGTAATTCTAATATATGTAAAGTAAATTTTCTGTTAAGCAAGATTCAGCCAAAGAGAAGACATCCAGTATTATGAGTCTGTAGAAATAGCAAGAAAGGCAAAATAAAAATCTGCAAGCTAGAAGACCCTACCCGAAGGATTACTATACTCTCATTATAGGGCTAACTATTTATGCCATTTTTATTAGGGTACTTTAATATTGAAAAATAAATCACAAAAAAAGCCCCCAAGAAAACTTGGAGGCCTTTTTATTATTTTACCAATGAAAAGCGTTATGCTATCTTGCCACCATCATGCTCATCTTGCCACTTCTCAAGCGCCTCCCACTCACCACGTGCAGCCATACCAGCTTGCAGAGGCCATGATGCAGGATCATGCATTTTGTATCTAGGTCCTGCTTCGTTCAAGAAACCTTGTATTACACTAGGATCTGTATTTGAAAGGGCAGCCCAAGATTTAATACCACCAGCTTTGATTAGTTCAGAAATCTTTGGTCCGATGCCCTCAATTTTAGTCAAGTCATCCTCCTTTGCCGAGCTTACCGCAGCAATAGGATTGACGGGAGCAGCAGGAGTAGAAGAAACTAAAGGAGCAGCTACACTAGCAGGAGCATCCGTCTTCAACTTACCACCATCATGCTCATCTTGCCACTTGTCAAGAGCTTCCCACTCACCACGTGAAGCCATACAAGCTTGTAAAGGCCACGATGCAGGATCATGCATTTTATATCTAGGTCCTGCTTCATTCAGCAATCCTTGTATTACACTTGGATCAGTTTTGCAAAGCGCATCAAAAGTTTTGATGCCACCATTTTTGATTAATTCAGCAATTTTTGGACCGATGCCTTCGATTTTCGTCAAATCATCTTCTTTGGCTGGTGCAGCAGGAGCTGGAGGAGGAGTCACCGTAGCAGCAGGGACAGGAGCTGCAAAGTTATGCACTGCATTTGACTTCTTAGCCGCTTCCAACTGCTCATTATGTCTCAATAGGCTTTCGTACTTAACCTGTAATTCAGATCTTTCAGCTTCTGCCTTACTAGCAGATTTACGCGCTTCTTCCAGCTTAGCAGCCGCATCAGGGTCTACATCAGGAGCCGCCGCTGCTTGAGCTTTCAACTTAGCAAGCTCATCTTTCAAATTTTTATTCTCAGCAGATAGATCGATATCAGAGCTAGGCATATTTGCCGTAGCAGCTACCAACTTGTCGTACTTCACTTTCAGTGTATTACGCTCCAAGTTCGCTTCTTCAAATCTTGGTCTATAAGATTCAGATCTTCTGATATATTCATCCTTTTCTGCTTTTACTTCAGATATAGAATTTTTCATTCTATCTATTTCAGCATCTCTATTGTGTAGGATAGTAGTCAATCTGTCGATTTCCTTTTCATTTTCATCCGTATCGCTCGTATCAGCAACAACTTCACCAGTACCTTTTAGGCTAGTGATTTCGCTATTGAGCAAACCTAATCTTTGATTGATTCTATCTCTATCAGAAGAAGTTGATCTAAGATCATTCTCCAATTTGCTAGATTTATTTCTAAGTGTAACAAGCTCTGACTTGTGCTTTTCGATTTGTCTTTCGTAGTTAGCCTTCTCTTTATTAAAGCTCGTGTTAGCCTTTTCTAGCTTAGAGTACTTTTTTGCAAAACCAGAATTATTATTAACCTCTGATTCGTACTTATGCTTCCATTCATCGATCTTTGGCGTTCTAAATAACCAACCTAGAATGAATGCACCTATTGCAAGTAAAGCGCCCCAAAATATCCAAGAACAGAACATAGTCCAGAATCCAGATGCAAGTATTATAGTCAACATGATATATTAATTTTTTGTGTGTTTTTAAATTGATTAGTTTATTACGATGATTTCAACTCTACGGTTCTTTGCTTTTCCCTCGTCGGTATCATTAGTTGCAAGTGGTTTAGTCGGACCTTCTCCAACTACAGAGGTGATGTTGCTTTCATTCACACCTTGACGAGTCATGTATTTCTTGATTTCGACAGCTCTCCTTTTACTTAATGATGTATTACCACTCAAGCTTCCTACATTGTCCGTGTGACCTGAAACTTCTACTTCGGCATTTGGCACCTGATTGATGTAGTACTTCAAATCCGTAAAGTAGTCTTTCAAGGCTTGATCCATATTCACCTGATTGGATCCAGTAGCAAAATAGATACGGTAAGGTTCAGCTTTGAGCCTACTTCCGATATCAGCCAAATCACTTGATCCTTTAAAGTTGAAATCAACTCCATTTCTTAATAGATTTTTTGGCGTAAATTTTAGACTGTAATCAGCTAATCCAGTGGTGATGATATTCGCCGATGGGGCGCCATTAGATACCATATTAGCCTTGATCGCTTCCGCTCTCGCTACACCTAGATTAGAAAAATTACCTGCATAACTTTCGTTTTCTTCCTCAGTGTAGTATCCCGTCAGCAAAAGTTGCCGATCTGTATTATCCTTGAGGTAGTTGCTGACGTTATTAAAAGCCGCTTGGGTTTTAGCCGGTACAGTTGGGTCCGCGCTAGTTATTGGGAAAGTAAAGTGGTTGGGCGATCCAGCATCAAATCGACTGCCATCATTTACTGTCCATACCATTTTTTCCTTAGCGACTGGAGCAGGTGCGGGCGTGGCGGCTACTTTTGGTTTTGCCGGTGCTACGTTACAAGTAGGACAAGACAAAAAGTAGGATCCTAAGCCCAACCATCCCAGTAAAAGGAGCAATAGTGGGTAGAAAAATTTGTGCATTGTTATTGCATTTTAAAATTATAGAATAGTTTGAGATCCAGATATTGGTTTTCCGATTCTCTTACATTATTTAGACTTACAAAAGTAGGAAAAGATACGCTTAAATCATTGATATTCTATGAGTCTAATCTGAAACCTTACGAATTGCACAAAATGGAATATTTTGGATGGGACTGACTGTTGCGCAGCAATATTGGTCCAGTGGACCAATATAAGGAAGGAACTGTTGCAGACCTGCAACAGCAAGCAATATCTCTATAAGAATTCTAAACACAATAGTAGTAGCATGCAAAATCTTTTCAGTGATGTCAGTGCGTCAGTGGATTGAGAAAATGAAAAATATCGCCAAAAGAAACATTTTTGATTTTGTGAGTTTTCGGAGTGGACTCATTTCAGTTTCTCAAGCTCAGCAGCTATTGTACGATCATTTGACAATCTAGGTACTTTATTTTGCCCTCCAAGTTTACCTTTTGATTTCATATAATTTCTGAAAGCATCCTGCTTGAGAATACTTATTCTGAGCGGGCACAATATACGACCTTCTATAAGATCTCGGTAGTATATATTCTGCTTATTCATTTCACTATCAAGTGTTTGTGCGAATTTTTGCAAGTCCTTAGGTGTTTCGGAAAATTCTACCATCCACTCGTGATAGGGTAGACCCGAGTCAGGACTAGTCTGCGGTGCTACAGTGAATTCCACTACACGAGCATTATGCACACTACAAGCCTTGATCATCGCCTCCTCTACTTCTTTGCCGATCACATGCTCCCCAAAGGCGGAAATAAAATGCTTAAGTCGACCCGTTACTACTATTTTGTATGGTTCCAGCGATACGAAAGAGACCGTGTCCCCTATGTTATATCCCCATAGACCCGCATTGGTATTCAGGATGATCACATAGTTGACACCCAATTCTACACTTGCTAAACTGTGTCTACTTGCATCGTCATCCCCAAATTCAGACACAGGCACAAATTCAAAAAATATCCCAGAATTGGTATTCAGGAGCAATCCTCGATCATCCACATCGTCTTGATAGGCGATGAAGCCCTCTGAGGCGGGGTAGGTTTCTAGACTAGGAATAGAAGCACCGACTAACTTTTCCAGTACTTCTCGGTAGGGCTCAAAATTGACTCCACCAAATACGAACATATTAAAATTTGGAAAAAGCGTCTTAATATTAGGCGCACCCGTCTTCTCCAGCAGCCGTTCATAGTACATCTGCACCCAAGGCGGTATGCCACTGATGAGTCGCATATCCTTATCATAAGTCTCCTCGACGATCCGCTCCAGCTTCGTTTCCCAATCTTCAATGCAATTTGTCTCATAACTCGGTAGCTGACTTCCTTTTAACCAACCCGGCACCATGTGATTTACTATGCCGGACAATCGACCCGTGAGGATGCCAGAGGTCTTAGTCAGCTCCGGGCTACCCGAGAGAAAGATCATTTTTCCATCCACCCATCCACCTTGCCCACTCTGTGCATAATAATGAAAGAGGGCATTTCTGGCGGTCCCAAAATGATTCGGAATGCTCTCTTTTGTCAAAGGGATATATTTGACTCCCGACGTTGTTCCTGAGGTTTTAGCAAGGTACCGAGGCACGCCAGGCCACATTACATCTGCTACTCCATCTCTAATCTGATCAAAGTACTTTTTCAATCCCTCATAATCCCTGATCGGCACTGCAGCTTTAAAATCTTCGTACGTTTTTACAGCAGCCAGATCATGATATTTTCCAAATTGAGTATTCGCTGCCTTAGCTATATTTTTTTGCAGAATTCTCTTTTGATTGGCGACCGCATTTTGCGCATTTCTTCGGATGGTAGAGGACACCCGCTTAGCAAAAGGTTTCAGTAAAAATGATTTTATCGCCATGCCATAAAGATAAAATTTTCTTTGTGTTTGATGTTCATTTTTTGGGTGGCGGACGGGCTCATCCGTTTGTATCTAGCACCCTACAGATTCGCTTCGTCATAGTCGTGCTTAGTCTCTCCTATTCGTCGAGCCGTCTTCACTCCTTGACTCAGTCGATCCGCAGTACACCAGATATCACTTCTATCCCTGCCACATGGCCGACTCACCAATTAAACAAGTCAGCGTATGCAATATGATAAGTCCTGAGCCTGCCTCGTATTTCCGTGTTGGAAGACAGATTAGAGGTTGTTTAATTAAAATTAAATTTATTTTACTAATCATCTCTACTTTTATACTTCCCCGTCTTTTCCATGAGGAGTAATAGATAGAACGTCATGATAAGTAATCATGATAGGTTGTCTGTCGTACCCCGTAAAAACGGGACAAGCTATTCAGCACTAAAATCAAATTTTTTTTCTAAATAGGACTTACGTACTATCCTTTAATCTGTCGTGCCCCGAGAAAATCGTGACAAGCTTTTCAGCACTAAAAAAAATAAAATTTTGTTTCTTTATAGCCCTGAAAGGGCGACAGATTAGAGCGATGGGTGAAACGAAGTGGAACCCATCGAAATGATTCACAAATCATAGAGTCCTGAAGGGACGACAGAAAAAATTGTACCGTTTGTTCTTAATAGTTTACATGCATGTTTTTTTACAATAATTTTATGGTTGTTCTTCTGCCGTCCTTTCAGGACTCAAGTTTCACTCTTCAATTATGATAGAGTTGATCACCCTATCCTTTAATCTGTGCTCCTTTCAGGAGCGGTTTTGTCACTCTTTAGATACTGTTTTATTTTGATTAGACCTTTGCCAGTAGACGATTATTTACCTCGCGCTATGCCAAAGGCATAAAAGCTCGACAAGCGGAGCGCGTTAGAGACAAGGGACAGAAGCGGCATATCATATGGAAGGGCGGGCGTAGTGCAAAGGCATGCCTTTGCTCCTTCCGTGCGCGGGCATATATGATATATAGCGGATGCCCTGACCCTCCCGTTTTCGGGATAGGGATGTCCCCAAAAACAAATCTTATACTCACATCATAAATTATCATCATGTGATAATTACCACTTATTGGGTACAATATTTAAGATTGACTTAACCTGCTAAATTGTATTTTTGGAATTATCAATTCATTGCTTTCTAATAATTCATAAAGGCAGGAATCAATTCACAGTTTTTTCCATAGACCGACGATACACTTATCGCTTTATATCATCTGATATTTTAGGATGAACACTCATTTATGGAAAACACAATTATGAACTATCGTATCACTTTTACCATCTTTTTTTTATTCTCTTTTCTTTTTTCTATAAAGACATTTGCTACGCATCATTCTGCGGAAACTATACCTGCAAATCCAGTTTTTAGTGCAGTAGCCAATCCCGCTGCACCAATGCTCATGGACATTACAGTATGCGATGGGGAGTCAACTGAAATTGCACCTATAGGAGATCCAGCAGGCACCTCAAATATCTACTCAGAAACATTTGATACAGATGGGGAAGGAGTGGCTGGACCATGCCCTCTTGGAGTTTGTACGACCAACGTCCCACCTGCCAATGGGCAGTGGTCTATCACAGGCGATCTAACGGACTTGACTGCAACCACTGATTTTGCCATCACATCTGCTGGTGTTTTAGAATTTCAAGATACAGATGGGGAAGTGTGTTTTACTTCTAGCGCGATAGATATTACGTGTTGTACAAATTCTGATATCACAGTCGATATTTTAGAAGTGGGTAATATGGAGACGGCTGACTTCGTAGATGTGAATTTTATCATTGATGGTGTGTCGAACCCAGTGCCGAATTTTATGGGTATGGGGAATACGATGCATACTTTAATCGATGATTTTACTGCTGCTACCATAACACAGACAGGAGTAGTTGGATCAAGCCTTGTTATTGAAATCTGTGTTATGAACAATGCAGGAACGGAACAGCACCTGCTGGATAATATTTTAGTAGGATGTACGACGGATGCTACTACATTTAAATATTATGACATGGATCCTAGTACTGGAGGTGTTATACCAATAGCGGGTCCAACCACAGATCCATATGATCCGATGACAGCAGCAGGAGCAATGGATATGGTATGGGTCACAGCCTGTGAAGGAACTTGCGAAAGTGCGG
>Ga0209187_1002811_pt1 | contig 15705 bp, 7 predicted proteins | sample BantaG_FD_187430 | JGI IMG/M metagenome (GOLD analysis project Ga0209187, IMG submission 187430) | Marine algal microbial communities from Bantry Bay, Ireland - BantryBay_4 metaG (SPAdes) (version 2) | ecosystem: Host-associated > Algae > Red algae > Unclassified | place: Bantry Bay, Ireland... | reverse complement strand
CAAGAATTAAAACTAAATGCCTTAACAAAATGACAGCCATAGGTATGCCTGTTTCAGAGAAAATAGCTGCTTAGGCAGCAAAAAAATAATAGGGAAATTGTACCCTTTTTATTCATGCAACAAAGCCATTTGCATTTACTGTTTTATTGAAGTAAAAGTAATATATGACTTTCTACATCGACGAAAATATATCCCCCACACTTGCCGAACCCTTCAATATCTTACAACGCGAACTCAACGACAGGTCAAGATACGGGTCAATTACAGTTACATCTGTCATAGTCGAATTTGGGGCAGGTACAGCCGACGAAGTATGGATACCGCTTGCAGGTCAGAGAAATGCCTGTATCATCACACAAGATTATAATATCCACAGAATCGCGGATCAACGTAGATTATGCGAAGAAAATGAATTGGGTATGTTCTACCTGCGCCCACCTTCCAAGACGGGTTTCAAATATTGGGATATGGTCAAGGTATTGGTCACGCATTGGGAGCAAATGAATAAAATCGCACTTCGAGAAAGTCGTCCTTTTGCCTACAAAATCACTTCCAAAGGCAAAATGGAGACTTTGTAAGTTCATTCTAAAAAATCCCGTATCTTTGAAACATGAACACACGCCCACCATCCAAATCATATTCCATCGAAGAATATCTCGAATTTGAGGCAACGAGCGAACTGAAGCACGAATACGAAAACGGGCTGATACTCGAAATGTCGGGGGGTACGATTAATCATGGCGTTATTTCGGACAATATCTATAATGCACTCCGGCAACGCATACGCAAAAGTGGTTCGGGCTGTAAGACCTATTCGGATAACATCAAAGTTCGCATAGAAGACCTCAATCAATTTGTTTATCCTGATGCAATGGTCATCTGCGGAGGTATTGAGCGTTCGGATAAAGACGCGGAATCTGTTACTAATCCCAAAGTCATCGTTGAGGTCTTGTCTAAATCTACGGTAGGCTATGATAGGGGGGATAAATTCCACAAATACAGGCAATTAGACAGCTTTCAAGAATATATTTTAATTGACCAATATCAATATGTCGTCGAAACATTTTACAAAAATGAACAAGGTTTTTGGGAAATTTCACGAGCGGAAAGTTTGGAAAATGAATTGCATATCAAGTCATTTGGTTTCTCTATTTCAATGAGTGAATTGTATGAAGATACCGAGAATATTCAATAAAATATTGAATCACCGACTTTCAATACAATAAACAGCCTGCTTAAAAAACAGCAACACTCGACGATAAGTCACTGCTTTCAGGTTCATATTCATACGGTCAAAAGTAGCTTTCCATTCCTCGTCATTTTTATTCGTATGCGGACAGTCGGCATAGCCCCAATTGATAAAACTATCCATCAGAAAAGTCATTTTTTTTTGAAAAAAATGATTATAAATATCTTCGATAATAATAACGCGATCTGCTACCCGACAAGCTTCCTGTAGTACTTTGTCCGGCTCTTCAATATGATGCAAAACCGTCAGCAATAATGCTACATCGAAGGTTTTATCTTCAAAAGGCATCTGCTGCCCGTCATACACAATCGGCTTTACGACATCCGCATAACTCAAATCCGCTACATCCAAAGGAGTCACCTGATAGCCCGATTCGCGTAGCGTGTAAGCCACCAAACCATTGCCACTACCAATGTCAAGTATCGTATCGCGCTCATTCAAATGATGCACAAAAGGTCGTACCTTGCGACTGACCCAAGCCTTTCCCCATTTCTGAAAATACATTTTTCGTAAAAAAGCTGTGCTATGCAACAATTTTAATATCATAATCCGGTTGTAATTTACTGACGTTACAAAAAAGGTGTCCGCAGCATGTCGGTCGGCAGTCCGCTTTGAACGCAAGGGGATTTCATGTATGGCTTGCGGTCGGCGGACTGATAAACTGCGGACTATTTTAATAAAAAAAATAACATGATAGAAAGTACCCGCTTATTACTCACCGAATTTGAGGAGAGAGACTGGAAAGCCGTACACGAATACGCTTCACAGGGCGACATACTCATCTATGAAATGTGGGGACCCAATACCGTTGCTCAGACCCAAGCCTTTATCGAAAATGCTATCATTGCGGGACAGGCTACGCCACGTATATTATACGAATTTGCTATTTTTTCAAAAAAAGAAAAAAAACTTATCGGCGGATGCAGCTTCAAAAAAAATATAAAAAACCCCGCAAAAGGTACGATAGGTTATGTCATCAACCCTGCTTATTGGAATCAAGGTTATGCAACAGAAGCGGCACGTACATTGTTAAGGTATGTCAGGCATGATTTAAATATTCATCACATTGAAGCTACTTGCGATACAGAAAACATTGCTTCACAAAAAGTTCTTGAAAAATGTGGATTTCAACAAACAGGACGCGTAAACGACCATTTAAATATAAAAGGATGCAAAAGAGATACCTTTCTTTATGCGCTGTCACAAAACCCTGATGCTCATGTATGTTAGGGATGAAAAAACAATAAACACTACACCTTGACTTGTTCTTTTTCCTTTATACTTCACCAAATTCTCCTTAAATAACCCGTTATTCGCGTCAAATTTGGCTCGTGTAAAGAAAAAATAACGGCGTGAAGATGTAAAGTTTATTATCTTTTCATCCCTTAGATTAACAACATACACATTTTTTTTATTTTAAACTTTACTTTTTCCAAAGGATTATGTAACTTTGCACAGAAGCATCAAACACCACACATCTCATACTATAAGACCACTATTCTACCCTTTCCTAACGTGGCGAAGCCATTATAATGAATAAATTTTGAATGACTAAATAGACTTTATTCAGAAAAATTTTATATGCAGCTAAATTGTCTTTTTCCGATACTCTTCCCCTATTTTTCGCCCCGTACCGTAGGGTATGCGGCTCAAAATAAGGCTCGATTATCGAAAAAATACAAAAGTTCCGTGCATACAAAATATTCCTAAATAAAGTCTAATGAATGAATATTATCGACATTATTCATTTATTTTTTGCAATTATACAATTACGACTTTCAGTCTGAAGTTCAATTTTTGACAAAAGTGTGCAGGAGTTGGACGAGAAGTAATTTTTTTACAAAAAAAAAAATTTAAAAAAATCAACACATCAATAAATTAATTTATGCAAAAGTATATACTTATTTTATGTTTAGCTTGTACATACATGACAAGCGCACAAGGTGCCAACACAAACCCTTCTTGGGAAAAAGCAGCTGAACTCGCCAAAGAAATCGTACAAAAAACTGACCACAACAAAGCCAACATAGTTATAAAAGGAACTATATCGGTAGAAGGCATTGCTTTACAAGATGTAAAACTTTCTTTATACAAAAAAAACAAGCAAGGCAAGGTTCGTAAAATTCTTGAAGAAAAAGCGACCGGAGGTGAGTATAATCTCAAATTGAAAGCCAATCAGACCTATCTTTTACATGCCAATAAAGAAGGCTATGAAGAAAGTATTTTTGAATTCACGACTGACAATGGTGAAACTGAAATTACACATAATTTCAACCTCATTGCAGAAGAATCTGCTACGCCGACAGCAGACAAAAATGAAGCAGCAACAACAAAAAAAATCGTCAAAGAAATCTCTGACAACAAAGAATTGAACCTTGATGCTGTACCTTCACAAAGAATAGCGGACAAGGGGAAAATGGTCAAGCAGACACCTGCTATTGATACGATTATCAAACCTAAAGTGCCAGTCGTAGAGAGTGTTCCACGCACGAAAGACAACGAAGCCAAAGCTACCACGCCTGCCAAGGCTACACCTCCTGTGCCCACTCGAACCTTACAATCACAGCCCGTTCCGGCTCAATCCTCTGCTGATTATGGCGTATATTCAGAACCCATCAAAACCAAAGAAGGCTACTGGGTTATTGGTATATCTCCGACCTTCACTGAGCCTACACAAGCGCAAGGTTCGTACTCACTCGGTCATAGCAACACACGCCCAACCGCAAGCGATACTTATCGCCCTACTACCACGACGACCTATACGCCGCCGTCTGTCGTTACGAGTCCGGCTACGACTTACACCTCGACTCCTTCGTACACCAACAGCACCAATACAAGTGGTAAAGTGTATCGCATCCAAATCTCTGCGAGAAAAAGTTACAAAGCATCTCGCTATGACAAAGTCAACGATTTGGGCAGCATCGTCTTAGAAGATATTGAGACCGACAAAGGGAAATTCGTCCGCATTATGATCGACGGCTTCTATACTTTAGAAGATGCCAAACGTAACCTCGCACAAGCCAAACAACGTGGTTTTGATAGTGCTTTTATTACCATATACAATAATGGCGTGAGAGCTAAGAGGATTATTAGATAAGTTTGAATATTTGCGGATTAGGAACGCTATCGTTGAGCAACACAGGCTTCCAGCCTGCACTTTTGTATGGTGCAGACTGGAAGCCTGTGTTACTTTTATGATTTCTCTGCTATCTTTGTGGCAATGTCCGAGAGATTAAAAAAAATAACAGGCGAGTATATCCTGCATCCATTTCTGATAGGATTGTATTTTGTATTGTATGGCATCAATCAATACGAAACACTCTTTATTGAAGCGAAAGATGTGCTGATATTATTGGCAATGACAACGCTGCTGAGTGTTGTAGTATTTTTCGGATTCAGAATGATATTTGCCCTCCTTTTTCGTTCAAATTTAAATACTAAAAAAATATTATTTATAAAAACCGCCATATTTACAAGTACCCTTCTTGCCTTTATTTTATTTTACTTTCATTTTTATTATAATGTATTAAAAATTGATTTTCTTAATATTTTACGTCAGCACAAACACTTTCTTGCCTTATTTCTTATCCTGTTTGTTGCGTGGTGTGCCTATCTGTTCAAATCAAAAAAAACGTACACCGTTTTCAATCAATACCTGAATACGCTCTTCTTGTTACTCCTCCTATTTGAATCAATAAAAATAGGCTGGAACTATTATCAAACCCAGCAATGGTATCCCGCCATTCAAGAGGAATACATGACCTACACAGGTCAAAATCTTGCTTCAGACGAGGCAACGAAGCCTTCCGTTTATCACATTCTATTGGATGCCTACACGGGCTTTGACGGTCTAAAAAAACATTGGAATTACGATAATGCTGAATTTAAAAACTACTTAGAAAAAAAAGGTTTTTACGTAGCCGAACACGCACAAGGCAATTATGCACACACGCGACAAGTCGTTCCTTCGATGATGAATCGCGATTATTTTTGGGATTTTGAAAATCCTGATGGGCGCGAGACTGCCCCTGCTTACCTAATTGCTCTCACAGGTATCCGTCATGCACGGACGTTTAAGGATTTTGAGGCAATGGGTTATGAAATGATTAATTTGTCGATTTTTGATATGCTCGAACAAGCTCCACGTTATGAGTATTCGGGCATACCGGAGACTTCGTTTCTCGGTTTTATGTTGCGTAAAACGGTGGCAGACGTTTACTTCACAAAGAAAAGATTGTGGACACATCATGAGGCGGCATTGGAGATTTTGGAGGAAGTCAAGCAGATTCCGGCGCGTGTCGGTAATCGTCCGGTTTATGTGTATGCTCACTTGATGATACCACATTATCCCTACTATTTTGACCGCGAAGGTAAACTCCACAAAGACAGAGAAGGTGAAAAAAACTGGAGCAATAAGGCACATTATCTCGACCAACTGATATATACCAATGAATTGCTCAAGGATGCTATCGACCATATTCTGGTGACTTCTGCGACTCCACCCGTTATTATCGTACATGGCGATCATGGGTTTCGTTTTTTGGAAGGTGCAGCAAAAGACGAAGCGGGTTATTCTATCCTTGCAGCTTTTCATTTTCCCGAAAAAAACTACGCTATACTACGCGACAGCATTAGTCCGGTCAATTTTTATCGGGCTACTTTGGATGCTTGTTTTGATACAAATATGGGCTTACTTCCTGATGAAAGGGAACGGTATAGAAAGGCGGGGGAGTAGTCGGAAGTGCAAATTCAAGTTCAAGTTCAAACTCAATAATCAATTCTCTTTCAGTGTATTAGATGAAAAAAGCCGTTCCGACGAAGTCGAAACGGCTTTTATTGTATCGCCCTAAGACGATTTTATTATGGCTTACTTAATTTTTACAAAAGAAGTGGTTTGGCTGAACCAGCCATCCTGACCTTGAATTGTAATGAAGTAAGTAGCTTGCGGTAATTTGTCAACATTAACTTCGATGACATTATTGCCTTTAGAAACTCCGGCAGTTTCTGTCAAAACCGTTCTACCAAGATTGTCAGTAATAACAATCATCGCAGTTTGGTGATCGTAGTCGCTGTTGAAAAGAACGTTGATGTGAGATTTCACCGGATTCGGGAATACATCAGAAATAATCACGCCACCAGCACAGTCTGCTGAAATATGAACTATATCTGAGTACTCATAAGAACCGTCGAAGTCAACTATGCGTAAACGATAGTAGTTATCTTCATTCAACTGGTCGTCAACGTAAGTGTAAGTCAAGTCTGATTGAGAGTTACCCGCAGCACCGACTCTACCTGTTGCGATGAAGTTTACACCATCTGTACTCTCTTCAATATTGAAGTGGCTTACATTAAGCTCCGTAGCTGTGACCCAAGTCAATGTGACTTCGCAGTCTTTCTCGGCAGCTTTGATAGAAGACATTTCTACAGGAAGATCTTTATCTCCGAAACCGAAGTCATAAGATCCCCATGGTGTTTCGTTATTAGGATCGGGATCGGCAGTTACATCTGTCCAACCTTGGCAAGCAATAGCATTAGCTCCCGTATGTTCGTCAGAATCGTCAAGTGTAGTGCTTCCCATACTACTTACAGGAGACGGTATGATAAGTCTTCCTGACGGACCTGTAAACGGTACAGTATCTAACGAAACCGTATAAATTGGTTGTCCGGGACCTCCGCTGGCAGGATAATTCTCATCATAGAGAAGATTTCCAAAACAGTAAAAACCATCAGCATCTGTGGTAGTCACTAATGTAACAGTACTTCCATCAGGATAAGCAATATCCAAAGTCACCTCTCGATTAGGAATACCTACTTCACCTGCATCTTGTACACCATTTAAACTAAAAGTATTATCAGGTAAACCATTAGCACCAATAATAAGGTCTTCCCACACTCGGTTACCAATCTTAGCAGGCTCTACGTAGTATCCAAAGTCAGCAGTAAGGTTATCTACAGGATCTCCGCCACCAAGTGTTACGGCATAAGTGTCAGTTTGGCTATTGTCATTGGCACCTGGTGTTCCAAGGCTATGCCAGTGTCCTTCCAATACATTATTCTCGTCAGTAACATCTACGATGTAGTCAACTCCTGCTCCTTTACCTGTATCAAGGTTCGGGAAGAGGTAGTTACCATTAGCATCTGTCGTAGTACTGGTTAGGAGTGGCTCACCCGGATCTACAAGACCATTACCGTTTGAGTCGAGGTATAAGTCAATAGTTACACCTTCGATACCCGGCTCGTCGTCGTCAGTTCCCGGTACACCGTCAGCCCCTGCTGGACCGTCATTTACACCATCTGCGTTATTATCCAACCATACTAAGTTGCCGATACTACCCGGTAAGGCAGAAGGCTCGTAACCAAAGTCTTGGTCGAGATTGATACCTCCCGGTGAAGTAGAAAGGTCAACTGTAGATGTACCTGGCAATCCACCGTCAGGATCTGCTGTTTCAGCAACGCCCGGAGGTAGTGTAGTTTCGTCAACATCAACTACATAAGTTTCTGTAGGATCTAATCCTGGGAAGTAGTAGTTACCATTTTCGTCAGTCGTAGTCGTTGCGATTAAGGTTGTTCCTGTCGCGTCGTATAATTCAACAACAACACCTTCGATACCTTCTCCCGGATCAGGTGTACCATCGCTATCATAATCAAGGAATATAGTATCACCGATAAGTCCTTCGCCTGGATCTTGTCCTTCTGGTGTATAACCGAAGTCTTGATCGAGATCGTCAGCAGGTAGTCCGGTTACTGATGACATGTCATCGTTTCCACCGTCAGGGTCTCCGCTGTTTACTAAACCACTAAGTACATTGTCTGTATCTGTAACAACTACAGTGTATGGTTCATCCGGTAAACCTGGGAATAAGTACTCACCGTTTTCATCAGTTGTTGTCGTTGCGATAGGATCGCCATTTTGATCTAATAGAGATACTGTAACACCTTCGATGCCTTCTTCACCTGGATCTTGTGTGCCATTGGCATTTGAATCGAAGTAAATAGTATCACCTATATCATTGGCAGCTGGGTCATTATAACCGAAATCCATCAATAAGAATACATCACCCGGAGCGAGTACTACAGATTCTCCTTTATTGTCAGGAGCAGTTGCCGGAGCAGCATAATCGTCAGGATCACCTGTTTGTGTCAAACCGGTAAGCGGTGTAGAAGTTCCATCTACAACGATAGAGTAAGCACCAGCAGGTAGGTTGTAGAAGATGTAGCTTCCGTCTGGTTCGGTAGTTGTAATACCTGTACCGGTATTACCATTCTGATCAATAGCACCTGTAAATGGTGCATCTTTGACACCGTCACCGGTTGAGTCGTAGAATACTGTTACAGTGACACCACCGATACCAGCTTCACCCGGATCTTGTACACCGTCGCTGTCAGCATCGTACCATACACGGTCGCCGATAGCGGCTGTACCTGTATTGCCATCTGGATCCTCCCAAATATAACCGAAGTCACCTGTCATGTTCTCTTCTCCTTCACCAATAGTGATAGAATAGCCATTGCCAGCTTGAGTTTGGTTACCGAAATCAGAACCAGGATTGGTAAGCTGCGTCTGCGCCATACCAGAAGGTAAGGTTGTTGGATCTACGAGAATATCGTATTTACCAGCAGGTAATTCATCAAATAAGTATCCACCGTCTGAATCTGTAACTGTAGTCAATACAGTACCGTCGGCAGGATTAGTCGCTGTAACGGTAACACCTGGGATACCCGGCTCACCTACATCTTGAATACCATTAGCGTTCTCATCTACCCATACCAAGTTACCAATAGCACCGAGATCTGGTGGTGCTACAAAACCAAAGTCGAAGGTCAAGTGAGTAGGCTCATCGTTAGGATCAGTTTGTGGAGTAGTATCTGTAGCTCCTTTGTCAGCGATACCTTGTGTACCTGCTGGGTCTTCAGAATCTTCAGCGTCATTCCCGTCACCATTCACATCAATTATAGTAGGTTCTTTTCCGGCAGGAGTTTCTACTGAAAGATTGAAGTATGGCTCATCACCACCTCCAACGCCCGGAGTAGCATAAGTACCTGTGCCGTCATAATCTTCATCAAATAATAAATTCTCAAAGGTATAATGTCCAGTAGCATCCGTAGTATCTACAACTGTAACGACTGAACCGTCAGGATATGTAATTTCTAGAGTAACTACAGCACCTTCGATAGGCATTTCGCCCGGATCTTGAATACCGTCGCGGTTGGTATCCATCCAAACATAGTTACCAAGTGCAGCAGGCTCTACGTAGTACCCGAAGTCAGCAGTAAGGTTATCTACCGGCTGTCCATCACCGAGTGTAATGGCATAAGTATCTGTCTGGCTATTGTCATCAGTCATTGGCGTGCCAAGGCTTTGCCAGTGTCCTTCCAATACATTATTTTCATCTGTAACATCTACAATATAATCAGCACCAGCTCCTTTACCTGTTGGTAGGTTAGGGAAAAGGTAATTGCCATTAGCATCTGTAATAGTACTTGCTGCGAGTGGTTCACCTACATCAACTACACCATTACCATTAAGGTCAGAGTACAAGTCAATAGTTACGCCTTCGATACCCGGCTCGTCATCATCATTACCAGCAATACCGTCAGGTCCTGCTGGACCGTCATTTACACCATCTGCGTTATTATCCAACCATACTAAGTTACCGATACTACCCGGTAAGGCAGAAGGCTCGTAACCAAAGTCTAAAGTCAAATCAATACCGTCGGCATCTTGTGACAAATCAGTAGTAGAAGTGTCGTCAAGTGTTCCGTCAGGATCTACTGTTTGAGCAACACCTGGAGGCAATGTAGTAGGATCAACTGTTGTGCTGTAAGTAGCATTTGGATCTAGTCCAGAGAAGTAGTAATTACCGTTTTCGTCAGTGACAGTACTATCAATAGTAACACCTGCACCATCGTGTAAGAAAACTGTAACACCTTCGATTCCTTCTCCCGGATCTGGTGTACCGTCGCTATTATAATCTAAGAATACAGTATCTCCAATAAGTCCTTCTCCTGGGTCTTGCCCCGGAGGTGTATAACCAAAGTCTTGGTCAAGATTGTCAGCAGGTAGTCCGGTTACTGATGACATGTCATCATTTCCACCATCAGGATCACCGCTATTTACTAGTTCACCAAGTACATTATCTGTATCTGTAACGACTATAGTGTATGGCTCATCTGGTAAACCAGGGAACAAGTATTCGCCGTTTTCGTCAGTTGTTGTTGTTGCAATAGGATCGCCGTTTTGGTCTAAAAGTGCTACTGTAACACCTGGGATGCCGGGTTCACCTGCATCTTGTGTACCGTTCGCATTCGGGTCGAAGTAAATGGTATCACCTATATCATTGGCAGTTGGGTCATTGTAACCAAAGTCCATCAATAAGTAAGTATCACCCGGAGCGAGTATTACAGACTCTCCTTGGTTGTCCGGACTTGTTGCAGGCATACCATAGTCGTCAGGATCACCTGTTTGTGTCAGACCATTGAGTGGAGCTGAACCTGGATCGACAACGATAGAATAAGCACCCGCAGGAAGATTATAGAAAATATAACTTCCGTCTGGTTCTGTAACTGTTACACCTGTACCAGTGTTTCCGTTTTGATCAATAGCTCCTGTGAATGGAGTGTCTTTAACACCGTCGCCATCTGGATCATAATAAACTGTTACAGTAACACCACCGATACCAGCTTCACCCGGATCTTGTACACCATCGCTATTCGCATCATACCATACACGGTCACCGATAGCTGCTGTGCCTTGATTACCATCTGGATCTCCCCAAATATAACCGAAGTCACCTGTCATGTTCTCTTCTCCTTCACCAATAGTGATGGAGTATCCGTTACCTGCTTGAGTTTGATTACCAAAATCGGCACCCTGTAGAGTAGGGTTCGTTGTTTGAGTCAAACCTGAAGGTAAAGTAGCTGGATTTACAAGAACATCATATTTACCTGCTGGTAGGTCATCAAATAAATAACCACCATTAGCATCAGTTGTCGTAGTCAATACTTCTCCTGTAGCAGGATTAGTAGCAGTAACTGTAACACCTGCAATACCCGGCTCACCTGCATCTTGGATACCATCACCGTTTTCATCTATCCATACATAGTTACCAATAGCTCCACAAGGACCTACCTCAATACAGTAAGTAATAATCTGGCTATCACCATTAGTATCATAAACCGTTACATCATAACAACCCGGAGGTAGTGTTTGTGTATCTGGATAATCACAGGTTTCTGGGAAGCTAATAGTGTATGAACCACCTTCTGAACCAAGTTCACCAGGTCCGGCAACATCATCATAAAAGATGAGTTCGATTTCATCAATACATTGAGAGAAAGTAAAGTCGATACCACCAACATCAGTATTGTTAAGTCCTATGTCTGCTGCTGAATCGAATAAGTTACCACCTTGGTAGATAACGTTAGTACCTGCACCTGCCGGAAGCGTAAAGTCAACACCAGCCGTCATTGTATATGTAACACCATTCAACTTAGGATTGATAATAGCTATATCGTTATTATCAATATCGTTGAAAAACATAGTCAAATCACAAACAGGTTTGTCAAATGTGATGGTACGAGTCATATTAGCTGCACCGATACCACCTACTAATTCAGGGTGATTAACTCCTGTACGCAAACCAAAGGTACCATTCTCTTGAGTATCATTAATGATTTCCTCATCAATAGTAGCGCCTCCAAAAAAGCTCGGCTCTGATATCGTCATAACAGCACCTTGTATCACAAATGGCGCACTGTTGATAGCATTTTCTACAGTAGGGGTATTAACATTTTCTACGTTACCACTACCTGTACCGGCTAAATCCTCAAAGTTAGCCCAGTCTCTTGGCGTACATGGTTCGGGTAGTGGAAGTGGCGTACCATCTTCATTTTCCCAACCAAAAGTATAAGGTGCTGTACCAAAAGTAGGAGTCACCGTAACCGTTGCAAGTGAATCACCACAAGGGATAACTACTGTTTCATCAGCAGTACAATTGACTGCAGGTTGTACAATGAAAGTTTCAGTAGCTGTAACATTATTTGCATCTGTTACAGTAACTATATATGTACCTGCTTCAATACATGCCAAATCTTCACGACATTGTCCGGGGAAGTTCACTGAATAAGAACCACCTTCAGAACCGGCAATACCTGGTCCTGCTACATCATCATAAAAGATAATTTCAACTTCGTCAATTGGTCCCGCAAAAACGAAATCAATACCACCTGTTGTGGTTGCATTAAGTGCTTGGTCATTAATAGATACAAACATGTTAGGGTCTTGGTTACCACGTGCATCACCTGCAGGGCTTCCCGCTACTCCTGTTTTTGCCACCTGTGTACCATCTATTATGGTATATTCAGTAGGAGTGAGTGTCTGTGTAACACCGCCCAACTTAGGATTAACGATAACGACATCGTTATTATCCAAATCGTTGAAAAACATGTTCAAGTTAGATACTGGTGGGTCGAAGGTGTACGAACGAATCACATTCGCTGCATTCGGACCACCAATAATACCGGGATGATCGACACCTGTTCGTAAAGCGATGATTGTTCCCTCCTGACTATCATTAATAATTTCTTCATCAATATCGGCACCACCATTAAATGTGGCACTATTCACCGTTAATGCAGAACCTTGAATGACGTAATTACGAGTAAGAATAGCATTCTCAACGTCGTTATTATCCACACCAAGCAAATCCTCAGCTCCTGTACCGTTTAGTTCACGGAAGGCAGGCTCTTCGCAAATATCAGGTATTGGTGTACCATTAAATGACCATTCAACAATATAAGGTGTCGCAGCACCTGTAATCGTCAAATCAATATCGCCGTCCGCATCCAGCGGACAAGGAATTGAGTTACAAGATACGTTTTCAACGGTACCCACTATTGTTATTTGTGCATTTGCATCGGTCATAAAACCAACACTCATACACAGCATCACAAAAACTCCCAAGAGTTTTTGATGCCATGAGTAAGACGATTTATTATCGCCTCTAAAATGTGTAAAGGTTAGATTTCTCATGATTGAATTTAGTTGTTTAAAAATTTCAGTACTTAGGTAATTATGTGTGATGAAATTATGATTTATAAAGGTGTCTAATCTCTATGTTAAGGTGTGGATTTTATAAAAGGGGGAGACTCAAAGTGATACTGATTTGAAGTATGGCATATACTTAACTCAAAAACGCTCTTTCACAAACTTTAAGTCTATATTTATTACAATTTCGTTGCAAGCTACTTACGACTTTTTAATAAAATTATTTATTGTATAAAATAAAAAAAGATTTAACATAAGAACACGAATTCATTTTAAAATTCATGCGGATATTTCGCAGCAGTTGTGTGAGTCGCCTCCCGTAGGAGTGGCTCGAAGTGCAAATCTTAATCTATAATTTCATCTGAAAAAACGCGCTAATGTACTCAGCAAAGTGTGAAATCGGAATAGTTCTCGGTGAATATAGTTACACTCTTTAATGTTTAGCGAAAGAAATAAAACTTTTTCAAAACATAAACTTTATCCTAAATATGTACAAGTTCCACTCATTTAGATGTAAGATAACATTTACGTCACATTTGTTTTTACGTATATTTTTTTTACACTGTGCGTGGAGTGCAAAATCGTGACATTCAATGCAAGTCATCTATATAAATTAAGGAACGCGAAAAAAATAACTTTACCTTCTTGACAGAATATTTTGCCCTCATTTTGCACTTTAAAACCCTAAAAATATTAACATTTATGCGGCTTCTAAAGTCCAAACTGAGAACAAACTCTCTCAGTCAACAAAGCAAACTTATTTATTTCGCGTTCCTAATCGCATTTTCTTGTTCTAATATATAGTATTTTTTTCTCATCACTCTTGATGAAAGTATCATGTACAATGAAACTACTTTTTGCTGGAATGTACTTTACACACTTTTCATTCTTCATCTTTCAGATTCAGAGAGAACGAAACAAATAAATCGTGTTGAGAGCAGGCTATTTATTTATTTTCTATATATATTCCTACAAAGACTTCTCCTTTTTGTTAAGCCAAATTATTATGTTTGTATAAACATAATAAGATGTTCTACACCTAACATTCATTTCATATAATATTGATAATGAAATGATTATAAGACTTTAAGGTCAACGTTAATTTGCTCCAAAGCAAAAAGAACTATAGTAATATCGAAGCTGTGGACAAAATTTTTGTCAAATGTCAAAATGAGTAGGTAAGAAAGTGTATCGCTCATCTGTACTATAAGGTGAAAACTATTATTGAAATATAAAATGTAAAAGTGTATAACGTGAATATTTTTACAATAAACTATTTTACATTGATTTACAAATAAAAATATTTAAAAATAAGTGTTTTTACATTATAATGACATTCTCACATTTTGTACTTTTCACCACTTGATACACATGAGCGAAGTGTATTTTCTTTTAATGAATGTAAACTTAGTGTGAAGAAACAATAAATTATTGGAATATCCAATTGAATTTATTCACTACTACGAAATAAAACAAGGTATTTATTAGACGAAAAATTTAAAAAAGTAACACGAAAAACCCAATAATTACTCCGAAAATAAGGTGAATAATATGTACTTTCAGCAACTGCTTATACAAAAAACAACATTTACTATATAAAACATCTTTTATGTGACAGACATAATAGAAGCAAGAGGCAAAGCCTTAACGAATTGATTATGAAAAAATTAAAACAATAACTGCTCTTTCTCAGGTCTTCTATTTGTCCCAATTATTGTTGTTGCTCACGCCATACCAACAGTTCATCTAAGCCATGAGGATTCGGTCTATATTTTTTTTCAAATTGTATGAGTTCTTGGTGAAAAGTTGTGATTTCTTGTCGAGTTTGCTTCCTGTCGAAATTGACTCGCAATAATTTTCTAAAAAAACAACGGAATTAACCATTAATTGGGCAAAATGTTATATGGCCTCGTTAGAGGTCGAATATTGGTAGAGTTTTTCAATAAAAATACGTCAAACGAGCCTTTAGGTTCGTAATATGGAGTACATAGAGGCACTTAAAACAAATTTTCATCCCAAAAAAGCTACCGATATTTTGCACTTAACAGTGCTGCCCAATTAATGGTCAATTCCGAAAACGAATGACATGTGCTTCGAACGGGTGCATCTCAAATTGTCGCATTTTTATTTTCATCAAATGAAAAATTGAATAAGAATCACGTCATTAAAAGGGTGCAGGACAAATTTTTAATCTGCCTCGTACCGACGACTTTAGCCGTCGCGGGAAAGTACCGAGCCATTTGACGGCTAAAGTCAACCTGTGCGATTGAAATAATGCTTATCTTTGCTTCAAAAATTATGAGCAGTAAAATCAAAGTAATCATTGAGTTCAATCAATTAGACCACGAAGGTAAGGAACAAACTATTCGTGTCATAGCAGAGAAAGAAGTAGCGGCGGAGATTTTGGAAC
>Ga0209187_1002809_pt1 | contig 15708 bp, 4 predicted proteins | sample BantaG_FD_187430 | JGI IMG/M metagenome (GOLD analysis project Ga0209187, IMG submission 187430) | Marine algal microbial communities from Bantry Bay, Ireland - BantryBay_4 metaG (SPAdes) (version 2) | ecosystem: Host-associated > Algae > Red algae > Unclassified | place: Bantry Bay, Ireland... | reverse complement strand
TGACGTTACCTACTATGATTTGTCGACATCAGCAGATGGCGTTATTACAGATTGGTTTTGGGATTTTGGAGGGTCGTGCGGTGCAATTGAAGGTAATGGTGCGAATCCGGCTGGTACTTGTACGTATGTTATTCCAGATGCCTATACTGTTAGTTTGACCATCACAGATAATAATGGATGCATTGGTTTTGTCTCAAAACCCAATTATGTCAACGTAAGTGAATTACCTGAAATATTAGTTACAGCAGCAGATACCTTTGATTGTACCGGAACGAACTTCGACGTTAGTTTTACAAATAGCAGTGATGTTGCCTCTATGTCCTTCGAATGGGATTTTGGAAACGGAAATACTTTTGCCGACCCATTTCCACCACCTATCACTTATGATCAAGCCGGGTCTTATACTGTTTCCATTATTGGAACAGATAATATGTCGGGCTGCTCTGATACGTTGATTTTAGAAGATTATATCAATGTTGGATATCCAATGGATTTCAGTTATAGCCCTGAAGATGGCTGTGAAGATTTGACCGTAACGTTTACAGATGAATCTGTTTTTACAGCGGATAGTGTTTTCTGGGATTTTGGAGACGGTAATACGAGCACCCTCGGCAGCCCGGTACATACTTATACGGAACCGGGATGTTACACCGTTCAATTTACCCGATACGTGGATGGATGTGTTTCTTCAGAATTTGCACCCAATTGTATTTTTGTTTTTGAAGAACCTGATTTGTGGTACACCAATGACAACCTGATTGGTTGCGATCTACCGCACGTTGTAAACTTTACTGGTGGTTCTATGGTGGCTGAATCCTGGTTCTGGGATTTTGGTGATGGAGGCACATCTGACCTTCAGAATCCCACTCACTTTTATACCGGGTATGGCGAGTTTCCGGTTACACTGACTGTTACCAGCCCAAATGGCTGTACAAATGATACGATCGTTAATACAATTAATGTAGAAGAGCTGGAGGCAAATATTGTTAATTCAAATTTTGAAGGTTGTGCTCCTTTAGACATTACGCTTGAAGATAACTCCACTTCTATAACTCCAATCACAAGTTGGGAATGGGAAATAGCAGATGGGGCAAATATATATTCATCAACAGATGAAATACCGACTTTTTCCATTGCCGATACAGGCGTTTATACCATTACCCTGATTATTACAAATACATTAGGCTGTACGGATACGGCAACTTTTGAAGGTGCGGTACAGGTTGGAAACCCACCGGATGTAAATTTTGTGGCAGATCCAACGGAGACCTGTATTGAAATACCTATACAGTTTACCGATTTAACGCCAGGAGATGTAGACGAATGGTTTTGGGATTTCGGAAACGGAGAATTTTCAGAAGAACAGAATCCTGAGTATTTCTATATAGACACCGGGTATTATGATATTAGTTTGATTGTTATCAATAATGGTTGTGTCAATACGATATCATTTGAAGACTATATTCATGTGATGTCTCCTGTAGCATCATTTGATGTGATTAATTTTTGCGAAGAACCAGATTTAAGATCTTTTATAAATTCAGCTATTGATGCGGATTCAGTATTTTGGGATTTTGGAGTTGTTGGTAGTACGACGGATACCACTAGTGTTTATCATCCTCAATTCACCTTCCCCGGTCCCGGTACTTATGTTGTCTCTCAAACTGTTTTTAATGCAGAGACCGGCTGTGATCATACAGCAACAGCTGAAGTACAAATCACCTATCCTCAAGCTGTTTTTGATGTAAATCCAAATACCGGATGCGCCCCATTAACGGTCAATCTGATTGACCAGTCAAACGATGCAGTGGAGTGGGAGTGGAGTTCACCGAATGGAAATATTTCTGATCCTACTATTCCAAATCCAACTATAATATTTTACGGTCCGGGGACTTATACAGAAAACATTACCCTTATCATCACTGATATAAACGAATGTAAGGATACCACCGTTTTTATGGATACTATTTTAGTGAACGACCTGGTGGTTGATTTTACATCTGATATAAGCACTGGTTGCGCACCTTTGACGGTACAGTTCGAAGACCTTTCTGTCAATAATTGGTTTGCAGATATCGTTGGATGGTCATGGGATTTCGACGGTTTGGGAACTTCAACCCTTCAAAATCCATCCTTTACTTTTGATAATATTGGATTGTATTCGATTACGCTGACAGCTACTGATTCCTGGGGCTGTTCGCATACGGTTACAAAAACAGACTATATGGACGTCACGTTGCCAGATGCCTCATTTATAGTCGATTCTTTGAGTTGTACCGATAATGGAATTCCGTTTACGAATACATCTTCCGGAGCAGGTTTATCTTATTTCTGGGACTTTGGAGATGGTGAAACTTCTATTGAGGAAAACCCGGTTCACCTATATGTCGCTGAGGGTTTGTACTCTATATGTCTTGAGATAACAGACATATACGATTGTCAGGATACCTATTGTTTTGATGAGATGCTGATTGCTGATCCTGTTGCTAGTTTTTCAGTAGATTCAACCTTTGCGTCTTGTCCGCCACTCCCTGTAAATTTTGAGAACACTTCAATTAATGCCTTTGATTTTACCTGGAATTTTGGAGATAGTAGTGGTTTGTCGACTTTAGCAGATCCGACACACATCTATTTCACTCCTGGAGTTTACGAGGTGACACTAATAGCGAACAGTACTCCAACCTGTGCAGATACTTTAATTGTAGATGATCTGATTGTATTGGAAGGTCCAGAAGGAGAATTTGCTTTCTCAATAGATACGACATGCGCACCTGCGGAAGTTACCTTTACGGCCACTTCTATTGATTTTTATACCTACATCTGGGATTTTGGAACAGGGGTGCTTGATTCAAGTGAGTCACAGTTGCTTTCGCAAACCATTACGTTTACTTATGATGAGCCCGGTGTCTATACCCCAACATTGAGTTTCCTAAATAACTCAGGTTGTTTCAGAACATTGCCTCCTATAGGAGATGTTTTCGTGTCTGGGTTAGATATTGATTTTATAGCATCAGAAACTTCCTTATGTGGAGATGATCCTGATGGCGTCTTCTTTTCAAATGTCATCAATACCACAGAGCCGATCGTTGGTGTAGAATGGTTTTTTGAAAATGGATCTCCAGCTAATTCGACCGCCTTTGAGGTTATCGTTGACTATGATATGCCCGGGTTTCATGACGTTACTTTCATCGCGCATTCTGAGTTTTGTTCGGATACTATCTTAAAAGAAGATTTTATTAAAGTTGGAGCAGTTCCTGTTGCTGATTTTAGTATGTCTCAGGACGCAGGCTGCGATCCATTGCTAATCAATTTTACCGATATGTCAACAGTTGCAACTGGAGACATTACTGGTTGGGATTGGGACTTTGGAGATAATGATACCTCCAATTTAGAAAATCCCGCTCATGTTTATAATTCGGGGATAGATATTCCGGTAGCGCTGGAAGTTACCTCAGATGCAGGTTGTACGGATGTAGCAACTGACTTTGTTACGGTCTATCCGCTGGTGAATATTAGTACTGGGGAAGACCTGGAAATCTGTATGGGAGAAGTCACTCAGTTACAAGCAACTATTTTTGGAGATACAACAGGAATGAATTTCTATTGGTCACCATCTACAGACTTGTCTTGCCTAGAGTGCCTGGACCCCTTGGCTAGTCCAAGCGATACGACCACTTATACCTTTGTAGTCTTTAGTCCAGAAGGTTGTCAGTCGTCCAGTGAAGTAACGGTTCATGTACAACCATATGCAGCACCTGTTATTGAAATTTCACCTGATACGATCATTTGTGCCAACGAGATAACCCAGCTACAAGTCAGTGCAGGTCCTGATGTTACTATTTATTCTTATCAATGGGATACCAGTACTCCGGGGCTAAGCTGTTATGACGACTGTTTTAATCCGGTAGCTTCACCATTGGAAAATGCAACTTATGTGGTTACGGTAACCTCCGTTCACGGATGTACTGCCATTGACTCCACTTCGGTTGATGTGGTGGATCAGTTTCAGGAATTTGCAGGGGATGACCGAACAATTTGTGAAGGAGATTCGATTGCTTTGCTTGCCGATCTGGGTACGGACCCTTATTGGAGCGTTTCGGATGCTTTGACCTGTGCTTACTGTCCTGATCCAATAGCAAATCCGGATACTACGGTTACTTATGTGGTTCAGGTCATAACAGATTTAGGTTGTCCGGTGATTGATTCAGTCACAGTGAATGTGGTGGACTTTGATAACGTCAGTGCAGGAGCGGATAGGTTCGCCTGCCTTGGTGATGCTGTTACATTAAATGCGGTTGGAGATGGAAATATATCCTGGAGTCCGTCGGGTTCGCTTAGTGATGCCCAAGTTTTAAATCCGGAGGCACTACCGAGTACAACAACAGTCTATTATATGACTGCCACCAATGGAGAATGTGTCATAATAGATTCAGTAGAAGTAGTGGTTAACGAAGAAACGGTTATCTCGATAGATGACCTGACCATTTGTGAAGGGGAGGAGCTCATACTCGGAACTGATGGACAAGCCGATACTTACTCCTGGAGTCCGGCGGAGTTATTCTCTGACCCGACTGCTGCGAATCCTGTCGTCACTTTAAATGAAACGACTGCGTTTTCTGTAGTTGCTTCGTTATCCACCTGCGAACCAGCAACAGCAGAATTTGTAGTAAGTGTAAATCCAACTCCGGATTTTTATATGGAAACGATGCGCTACTATTTGCCAGGAGAGCCAATAGCCTTGATGCCAAAAAATTTCGATACAGGAAGCTTTACATACCAGTGGTCACCTGCGGCAGGTCTTAGTTGTAGTGACTGTATGAACCCAACAGTAATCTCGCCAGAAGAAGATGTTACTTATACATTGACTGTAACGAATGATGCCACCGGATGTATTGAGGTTACTGAGGTAAATTTATTGGAGTTAACCTCCTGTAGTGATCGACTAGTGGGGGTTCCCAATGCTTTTTCACCTAATAATGATGGAATAAATGATGAACTGGCACTGATCGTGTCACCAACCATTGATGAAGTGAAACTATTTCAGGTATTTAATCGCTGGGGCGGAATGGTTTACGAGTCAAGAAGTAAATTTGGAAGTTGGGATGGTAAGCTTAAGGGCGATATTTTGCCGGAAGGTGTATATGTTTATGTGCTCAAATTTGAATGTACTTTGGACAAAAGCATTGTCACAAAATCTGGAGACATTACAATAATTCGCTAGGGCCTCCAGATTTAACAACCATCTGAAATCAGGTAAAAAGCACGAAAGAAATTTTCTTTCGTGCTTTTTTTATTGAGCTAAATTCATTAGGACTCAATCAAATATATTTATTTTTATAAACTGTATAGCTCTGACAGGCCTATACTTGATCAAAGAAAAAATATACATTAAAAAATAAAACATATGTAGTATCCTGTTCCTGTGTCAAAAGTGTTCTGCATCGGCATCAAATTTGAATTTGTACCCATGTACTGAGATCTAATGAACCTATCACACTGGAGAACAAACATTATTTAGCAGTGCACACAGATAAATACAAAGTCACATTTGTTTGTCTGCTAAATTAATACATATGAGGACAATTATCTTTTTACTAGTCTTGGCAATATTCATATTGTCATCTGCCAATTCATTTTGTCAAGTCACCGTTGATTTTACTTCAAGTCAGACGACGGGGTGCAGTAGCGTAAATGCTTCTTTTACCGATCAGTCTACTTCTACTGCGGGTGGGATAGTAGAATGGGACTGGGATTTAGATGGGGTGACTTCAAGCAGTGTAAGCCCTGGCCACATTTACAATACAATAGGAACCTATACCATTTGCCTTACTGTTACTGATGATCAGGGAAATGAGGGTACTTTATGTAAAGATAATTATATAGAAGTGCTTGATTTGCCTGTACCTGATTTTACAGCGGATCCGCTAATTGGATGTTCTCCGTTGACGGTTGCTTTTGAAGATTTATCAACTAGCCCTTCTGGTGCTATTGTGCAATGGGTTTGGGGAGTTGGTGGTTCAGGAGGTGTCATAATGGATGATGGGACCGCTCCTGAGATTGTAACTACTTACAGTGCAGCAGATGAGTATTCAATAAGCCTTACGGTAACAGATGAGAACGGTTGCGAAAATACCCTATTAAAAAATGATTTTATCACTGCAGTTGATGAACCAATTTTAGATTTTACAGCAGACAATACCACTGCATGTACCGCTCCTGCTCAAGTCAACTTTACAAATACGGCCATACAGCCAGGTGTTAATTACCTATGGAATTTCGGAAACGGTTCTACCTTTAATGGAGCTACACCACCTGGAATTCTCTATGGAGCCAATGGCGTATATACTGTTACATTAATAGGAGTTCATGCAGCTTCCGGATGTACCGATACTTTAGTTTATGAAAATTATATAAAAATAGGTGCTTCGGCCTCGTTTACCTATACGCCTCAGGAAGGTTGCGAAGATTTGGTAGTAGATATTGTGGACACTTCCACAGAACCAGCTGATAGTGTATGGTGGAGTTTTGGTGATGGTAATTTTAGTACAGCAGCAAACCCAACACACACCTATACAAGTCCAGGATGCTATCTGATTTCATTGATCAGATACAATGCAGGTTGTAATGCTTCATTGAATGCACCAACTTGTATAAATGTAAAAGCTTCACCCAACGCTGTTTTTAATATTGACAACCCCTTAGGTTGTACATTGCCACATGATGTGAATTTTACCAGTCAGGCAAACGGATCAAATACCTATGAATGGTCCTTTGGTGATGGATCCAGTAGCACAGATCAAACGCCTACACATGCTTATGATACGTTTGGAGTTTATCTCGTAACGCTAAATGTGACGAGTTGGGAAGGTTGCACCAGTACTACTACAGATACGGTAAGGGTATTCTCTTTTGAATCGAATTACATCACTCCGGAACAGAAGGACTGTACGCCCTTATCAATTGAATTGGCTAGCAACTCGAATTCTTATGTACCAGTTACCAATTGGGAGTGGACAGTCATTAATAATACGACAGCTCCAGCTGTAATTGAAACTTCTACGGATGAGTTTCCTCAAATGATTTTAACAGACACCGGGCGCTATGAAATACAGCTAATTTCCACGAATGCACTTGGATGTATTGATACCGCCACTTTCACAGATAGAATAGCTGTAGGAATGCTGCCTGATGTCGATTTTTCGGTAGATCCTGATACGGCTTGTGTCGAGGAGCCAATCACCTTTACAAATTTGTCAAGTGGTTATATGACCGAATGGGAATGGGATTTTGGTGACGGCGGTGTGTCGGAAGAAGAACAACCTGTACATGAGTATACCAGTGTTGGTCCTTTTAGTATTAACCTCGATGTTTTTCATCATGGGTGTATGAACTCACTTTATGTTGAAGATGCCATTTATATCGACCCACCTTTGGCGGGCTTCAATGTGGTGACTTCTTGTATTGATCATTTTACTATTGAAATAGAAGACACCTCGATTGGTGCTACGTCTATGTTTTATGATTTTGGGGTGGATGGGGTAGACACAGATACTACAAGTATAACTAACCCTACATTTACATATCCGGCAGAAGGGAATTATCTCATCAATCAATATGTGTCTAATGATACGACCGGCTGTGTTGATACACTTACGCAAAATGTAACGATTGGAGTGCCGCAGGCCATCTTTGATATTCAGCCAAGACAAGGTTGTGTACCTATGGACATTGAAATTATTGATCTAAGTAATTTTGGTAGTGGCTATACGTTTGAATGGCTTGGTTCAGGGGATACCTTAGAACCTGGGACTAGCACTCCAACTGAAACACTTCTTACTGCAGGGACATATACCGACTTAAAGCTAGTCATCACAGATATCAATGGATGTCAGGATAGTATTGTGTTTACTGATACCATTTATGCAAATCAAGTAAATCCTGGTTTTGAGATTTTACCACCTGCTGGATGTGAACCATTTACAACGACCTTTACAGATACATCCAGTAGTGTATTTGGAAATATAAATCAATGGGAATGGACCGTAGTCGAACTTCCTGGTGTAAATCTAACGGACCAAGATGCTACTTATACGTTTGATTCTTCCGGATGGTATGATATCCATTTGGAGGTAACAGATGATTTGGGATGTTCGGCTACAGAAATATTAACAAATGGCGTTTATGTCACCTTTCCTCATGCGGAATTTGAAGCCGATACTTTTGGTTGTACCATATCTACTATCGATTTTACGGCGCTTCCAACAGGAGATGGATTGAGCTTTCTTTGGGATTTTGGAGATGGCATGTCTTCGGTTGATTCGACGGTAACACATCAGTATTCCCAGGAAGGAAGTTATACGGTTTGTTTGACGGTAACCGATATAAACGGTTGTGAGCATACTACCTGTAAACAGGACTATGTACAGATATCCAACCCGGTTGCTGCATTTACGGCAGATACAACCAGCGGATTTTGTCCTCCTTTGTTAGTTGGTTTTGAAAATCTTTCACAAAATGCTTCATCGTTCGAATGGAATTTTGGAGATAATAGTGGGTTGTCAAATGAAGTAGATCCACTGCATATATATATCACTCCGGGTTTATATGATGTCACGCTGATAGCAGGTTCAGTCGCTGCATGTCGTGATACATTGATCCTATCTCCGTTTATTACACTGGAAGGACCAGTTGGATCATTTACGGTTGATCAGGACACCAGTTGTACGCCGGCGCCAATAACTTTTGTAGCGAACTCATTAGAAGAATATAACTTCACCTGGGATTTCGGAAACGGAGATCAAAGTGCCGCACAAAACGTGGTGTACGATTCAATAGTTTATACTTATCAGAGCGCAGGGCGTTTCGTACCTAAATTAATTTTAGAAGATGACGCAGGATGTACCCGGGTAATTGAATCTCCGGATACTATTATTATTGCTAGTTTGGAAATTGATTTTATGGCAACAGATACGGCCCTTTGTGCGGGTGAAACATCTACTAATTTTATAAACCAAACGACATCCTCTGATCCGATTATCTTTAATGAATGGACCTTCCCCGGTGCTATTCCCTACACCAGTGATTTTCATAATGTCGGTGTAGAATACGATACACTTGGGCTTTTTGATGTACAGCTGATCGTGGATAATGGGATTTGTCGGGATACTTTTGTAAAACCAGATTATATTGGAATAGGAGGTGTGCCTGAAGTTGACTTTGTTGCTGATCCAACTTCAGGTTGTGATCCTTTGACGGTACAATTTACCGATCAGTCATCGGTAGCTAACAGTACCATAGCTAGCTGGGATTGGTCATTTGGTGATCAAGCGAATGCCACTGACCAGAATCCAAGTCATGTTTTTGAAGATACCTTGAATAGTACGTTTAATGTTACACTGACCGTTTCTTCTGAAGTCGGTTGTACCGAAACATCGAATGAACTGATCATTGTATATCCATTGCCAGCTGTTTCTTTTCAAGAGCCAGCTACCATTTGTCAGGGAGAATCATTTTCGTTGGTTCCGCTCTTTGGAAATGATACCACCGGGTATTTATTTCAATGGGATGCTCATCCGACATTAAGCTGTACGGACTGTGTCGCTCCAACTGTGCATCCCCTTGATACGACCACCTATACTTTGACGACCACCAATGCATTTGGTTGCACCACGGTAGAAAGTGTTACACTTAATGTTCGACCTTTTGCTGTTCCAGTCATCACTTTATCCGCTGATACCTCTATTTGTTTGGGCAATATTGTCCAGTTTCAGGTTGCTGGAGGCGATGATTTATCGTCTTATCAATGGGATAGCTCAATAACGGGTTTGAGTTGTTATGATGCTTGTATTAACCCGGTTGCTTCACCACAGGTAACGACAACTTATGTGGTAACGGTTACGAATGAGGGGGGCTGTTTGGCGCATGATTCCGTTACGGTAACTGTTATTGACGACTCCTCTCCATTTGCCGGTGAAGACCGGACCATATGTGAAGGAGATTCCATTCAGCTTTTGCTCACCTCAGGTAACAACCCGGAATGGGTGAATCCAGAAAACCTTAGTTGCACTTACTGTGAAGATCCAGTTGCTTTTCCAACTCAGACCATATCATATGTGGTTACAGCTACTTCGGATATTGGATGTGCGTTGCGCGACACCCTTGAGGTGACCGTTATACCATCATCGGCTGTTGACGCTGGGGATGATCTGGTTATTTGTGATGGAGAAGCTACCGACCTGGCAGGAGTAGGGGAAGGAGTGGTTACCTGGACACCCAATACTGGTATGACCAATGCCAATAGTTTGACACCAAATGTAACACCTGTTTTTGCTACGACTTACTACATGACTGTAGCAAATGGGGACTGTATACTTCAGGATTCAGTGCTGGTGGAAGTTAATGAAAATACGGAAATTTCCGGAATGGATATGACCATCTGCTATGGTGATACGGTTACACTTGAAATATTTGGTGAGGCAGATAGCTATACCTGGCGCTCAGATGTAAGTCTTTCGGAATTAGATATTTCTGATCCGGCAGTTGCTCCAGAGAGTACGACGACTTATGTTGTTACTGGTCAGTTCTCCACTTGTAATCCGGATACGGCCTCTGTTACTATTTATGTAAATGAATTACCAGAATTTAAAACCCAGGAAGTTCGATTTTTCGTTCCGGGACAAACCGTTGAGCTAGATATTGTTTCACTACAAGCAGGTGCGCTGGAGTATCAATGGTCTCCATTAGCGGGGCTATCGTGCAGCACCTGTGCCAGTCCGGCTGTCACGCCAGACAGTACCACCACCTACACCTTGACGGTGACTGATGTTGAAACTGGATGTGTAGATGTGCGCACCGTTACGATACAACAATTGTATGCCTGTCCGGAAGAATTATTTGGAGTGCCCAATGCATTCTCTCCCAATGGTGATGGATTTAATGATGAGTTGGAATTAAAAATTTCACCTTCTATTGAAAATATTGAAGTGTTCCGTGTTTTCAATCGTTGGGGAGCTTTAGTTTTTGAAACGACGGATAAGTACGATAGCTGGGATGGTACTTTTAAAGGACAACCATTAGATGAAGGTGTATATCTTTATATGTTGGAAGTGAAGTGTGCCTTGGATGGAGAGTTGATTATGAAGCGTGGGGACATTACTATCCTGCGTTAGAAGCATAAAAGGCCGGGAAGCTCCATCGCGAAGCAAGGAGACTCCCGGGGCCCGAGATAATATACAAGAAGTTTTGTAACTGTTCGTTGTTACCTACGATAGGGGGCATTTGAGTTTGCACTTGACACTTGAACTTGCACTTTTTAAAATTCAAGTGCAAGTATCAAGTGCAAGTTCAAATGCCCGCAGTTCGCAGGAGCCCCCAGATCAAAGCAGGCTGAATAGTTACGAAGTTTTTTAACTGCAAAACCGCAAAACTGCAAAACCGTAAAATGTAAAAGTTGCTCTTCTAATGAAGAGCTTCAGGACCGAGTGACAACTTTGACTTGAGTGCATAATACGTTAGCGGGCATGTAAAAGACACCTAGACGGTTAGGCGCTCCTTTGATTTCGACTTTAACTTACAAAGAGACAACTATACTAATGCTAATAATCCAAAACTATAACGGGAGTCGACGTCATGTTGCCTTCCGTTTTTTTATGTCAACAAATCAACGCGTACCAACAAACGCAATTTTCAATCCCTCTATCTCTTCCAGTTCTTCCGCTTCTTCCAGATGAATTTTTGCAATAGCCGCTTTTAATTTTACCATCGTGGCTTCTACTTCTGTTTGCCGGATGGCGATCGAAACATTACCTATATCAGTGAATTCTTGTTGAGTGATTTCAAGATTCAGTTTTTTAACGGCGTTCATAACCTCGCTCATGAGTGCGTAGTCGAAGGTCAGTTGGTAAATATCAGCAACAATCTTATCTACAATGACGGCATCTTTAAGTGCATCAATGCTGCTTTCCTTGTACGCGTTTTTGAGCCCCGAAGTACCGAGTTTGGTGCCTCCAAAATAGCGAACCACAATGACTATAATGTTGGTCAGGCCGAGACTATCTATCTGTCCGAGGATGGGACGTCCTGCCGTTCCGGAAGGCTCGCCATCGTCATTGGCTCTGAACTTATTTTGATCGAGTCCGAGGCGGAATGCATAGCAGTGGTGATTGGCTTTGGCGTGTTGACTTTTGAGCGCTTCGAGTTTGGACTGCCATTCTTCTTCGCTGGACACCGGGTATGCGTAGGCCAGGAATTTACTTCCTCGGTCGCGGAATTCACCGGAATAGTCGGCGGTGATGGTTTTGTAGGTGTCTTTCATTGTGGGGACAATATAGGGATTAAAACGGTTACTGTCAGGATTAGGATTCACAGGGTTTGAGGTTGATGGATGCTCGTTAATGTATATCTTCTTTTGAACAAAATGTAGGATCTAACGGAGCCATTAAAACATTTACAATTACTTGCGGTACAGATCAGGGAATGAATGGGGCAGGCGGGCCATATGGTGCTCCTTCTGCAAGTGATCCTCCTTTCAATCGTTTCATATGCCATTGGCAATATTCAAACCCTAAGAAGAAGAGGAGTGGATGATGTCTGTGATAATGGAGCTCCTGATCCATTCTATGAATTCACGCAGATAGATAATTTGAAATACACCTACGCCAATAATCGTTTGAACACAGTAACCGAAGGTAGTAATCCAAACAGGGGTTTTAAAGGTACTGGTGGGACTGTTTATAGTTATGATGGCAATGGAAATATGACGAGTGATCCAAACAAAGGGATGGACGCGCGATACAATCATTTAAATCTACCTTATACTATTGAAATCAATGATAATTACATTAACTTTACTTACGATGCTGCCGGTACAAAGCTTAAAAAGCATTCAACTGGTCAGGAAGATGGTGAACAGGTAGACAATACCTCTGACTATATTGGGGGTATAGAATACAAAAACGGAACAATAGAAGCTATTTACCACGCAGAAGGCCGAGTTGTATATAAAAGAGATGAAGATTCAGGAACGATTAGGCTAGTTCCAGAGTATTACCTAAAAGATCACCTCGGAAATGTCCGGGTGGTATTCTCCGACTTGAATGAGAATGGATATCTGGAGCCTTTTGCCTTCGATCCGGCATGGCCTATACTAAGTGATCCGATGAGTTATGAACCTAGTGAGTTGTTGCAGGAGAATCATTATTATCCCTTCGGCATGGAGATGGAGGGGGCTTGGGAGTTGAGTGTTAGTGCGCCGGAGAATAAGTATACTTATGGTGGTAAGGAAATGCAGAGTGACTTTGGTCTTGACCTGTTGGATTATGGGGCGAGATTTTATGATCCTGCGATTGGAAGATTTACAAGTTTGGATCCCTTGGCTGATAAAATGGTTTCTTGGAGTCCATATAATTATACTTTCAATAATCCGATCCGATTTGTTGATCCAGATGGACGAGCGCCTAAGCCCCCTGACGATTTTATTGTTAATGAGAGTGGGGAGGTAGTTGAAATTATTTCTACGAATGACCCTCATAGAATACTAACAGAATCAGGAGAAGTATTATACTCTAATGACCCTTCTACAGATCAACAAGAAATGGACTTGTATGATGTGGGGTTTCAAATGGTTCAGTTTATAGATGATGATTTGATTGAAAATATTATGGCAGTGCGAAAAGCTGGTAGTGGTGAAGGGAATCTACTAACTAATTCGTATGGTAAGTTTGATTTTGTGTGGAGTGAGCTAAAGGTTAGTTATACGAATGACCTCATGAAAGAATCAGAAAGAAGAAGAGGTGTTGGTTTAGGAAGAGGAGGGTATATAGAGAATGGAGGCTTTTATGTTTTTGGTGATAAAAGTGAACATGGAGATAGAAGGAAGGTTTATAATATGCACGATGCAGGTAATTTCCTGTGGGGCAATGCAAATAGAAGGGAAGGTCATAGTGCTAAGAAATTACTTTGGGGGGCAAACTTAAATGAATTATTCAATTTTAGATGGGGAGACTCTAATGCTGACATGCAAGCAATCCTTGATGGATATTATCATTAGCATGTGAAAAAATAAATCAAAGAAATGCAGAATAATATAAATTTGAAAATAGGGCTTTTGTCGTTTTTATTTATACTGTTAGGATTGGTGCTCAATTTTTTTAGAACCTCTTTATTGGGGATTGCCGAAGGTTACGCTCCACATAATTTGACTTTTTCTGTTTATGTCTTTCTACCTATACTTCTGATTAGTTTTTTATTAGGCTCATTTGCCTTTGTCAAGGAGCTACAGAAGTTAAGCAAAGTGAATTATAAAGGAGTTGGGTGGAGAGGTTATGTAACTTTAATTGTATCCTTTCCTGGTTTTTTATTTGGATTAATTGGGCTGATTGTTACTTGTATTTTTTTAATGGCCTAATATGTAAATGAGTTTTAGCTGTAGGCGTTAGGTCTTCCGAAAAACAAAAGAAAGCGGCGTAGCTGCGGGTCTCCACCGCTGTGACAAGGTCTTCCGAAAAATAAAACCAAGCTGGAAGCTAGTTTAGATCTCTGATCTAGATACGGCTTCCCCCAAAGCTACTGTCTACTAAAAATAGGCAGTAGCTTTTTTAGTCCAATACACAAATCAAACGCGCGGAAAAGCGGCGTAGCTGCGGGTCTCCACCAGCATCCAGTACCGCGCCAGCTAGGACAAGCCGTAGCTGTCACGGTGCTGGGTCTGGCATCGGCCTTGCTACAGCTAGTTCCCAGTATGCTGTTAGAAATAGCAGCCTTTCACTAGCACATATTTGGCGGCCGGCAGGTCGCCTCAGTGCTAGTTCATCCCAGCTCAAAATCAAAACGCACTAGCCCTTACCCGCTAATCCACGCTACGCACAGCCAGTCGGGCCCAGCGCACTAGCTCAACAAAGCCCTTTCCCTGTCTGGCTTCGGCTCCCGCCGCCGTAGGCCGCCGAGACGGGCGAAAGCCCGGCGAAGGGAATCCACTCTATTTGTTAATTACGTGTTAGAAATCTGTACTCTAAAGTTTGGGTTAAGGGTTAGCTCTTGGCAATCAAAAGCCATCAGAAAAAAGTTGAGGGCCAAGACTTTTTCCTGCTGGCTTTTGAAGCAAAATAAAAAAGTGCATCACATGTGATGCACTTTTTTATTTTGCCTTTTTCTTTTTAATTGGAAGCTCTTTGTTTTTTAGGTTTCAATTAAAAAGAAAAATTGCCAAGCTATTATTGGGGGTTGGTTTTGTAAATGCTGGGAAGTTGTTTTGCGAGAGCTGCGAGTTACTGACGAACTGGCTGGAGTTTGGTTTGTGTTTTGGTTGGCGCAGCGAGTGAGGAGGAAATAGCAGCGAGCACAGGGAGTAGACTACGAAGGAGTGGGATGGTGGGATTGGTTTTGTGGGTGCGACGGCTAGGCGTGACGACCGCTTAAAAAGGTTGTGAACCTGCTACCGGAATGAAGTGAGCTAGCTAGTATATACCGAACACCGCAACTGAATGGTGGCGGCTGGGTTGAGCGAGGTGAGGACGTGCGGGATATAGTAGATTGGCGTGCGGCCAGAGTTGGGCTTTGTGGGTTGGCTGGCCTGTGGTGGAGGTAGTGGGTGAACGTGATATAACTGCGTTGGGTTTGTGGGTGTGCTGATTAAGTGGGGTTGGAATTGACTATAAGTTGAGGCTACTCTTGTTGTATAAAAACGCAATCAGATAAACAGTATTTTGATCG
>Ga0209187_1002807_pt1 | contig 15711 bp, 13 predicted proteins | sample BantaG_FD_187430 | JGI IMG/M metagenome (GOLD analysis project Ga0209187, IMG submission 187430) | Marine algal microbial communities from Bantry Bay, Ireland - BantryBay_4 metaG (SPAdes) (version 2) | ecosystem: Host-associated > Algae > Red algae > Unclassified | place: Bantry Bay, Ireland... | reverse complement strand
GAAACAATGACGCGTAGCGTTCAACTCCCTCGGTTGTCCGGCGGTTGGAAACCGCCGCTCCTTGGGCTGTGCCAATTTTGTCGACTTCCCGGAAATGAATCGCCGAAGGCCAAGCAAAACTAATCGAGAACTGTCGCTTAAAGGGATGCGCCAACGCATGTGATTTGCGAAAAGAGAATCGCCGAAATCCAAGCAAAACTAATCGAGAACTGTTGCTTAAAGGGATGCGCCAACGCATGTGATTTGCTAAAAGAGAATCGCCGCAGGCCAAGGAGCGGCGGTTTCCAACCGCCGACAGTAGAATGGGTTAAACATTCCTACCAAGCATTCCCAAAGGACCCTCAACTATTCGTTTCGCATCGCAAGAGCCGGCTGGGTTTGCGCCGCGATCATCGCCGGTGACAGAGAGAAAATCGCTCCCAACAACGTAGCCAGACCAAGACAAAGCCAAACCAAGGACCACGAAAACGCCATAGGAACCGACACCGTATCCTGCACCGCCTGTGACGTCCAGGCCGCGATACAGATCCCGATCAGCGAGGCGACGAAGGTCGTCACAACCCCCTCCAAAAAGAAAAGCAAATACAGCTGCCAGCGGCTGGCACCCAAGGCGCGACGCAAACCAATTTCGGACGTTCGTTCGCTCACATTCGCTAGCATCAGACTCATCAATGTCACCCCGCCCCAGAGGCTCGCCTCGGGGATGATAGCTTCAGAGCTTAGCGGGAATCCCTGACGAGTTACCGCTAGCTTGTCCTCGGACTCAACAACACGAAACAATGACGCGTAGCGTTCAACTCCCTCGGTTGTCCGGCGGTTGGAAACCGCCGCTCCTTGGGCTGTGCCAATTTTGTCGACTTCCCGGAAATGAATCGCCGAAATCCACGCAAAACTAATCGAGAACTGTCGCTTATAGGGATGCGCCAACGTATGTGATTTCCTAAAAGAGAATCGCCGAAGGCCAAGGAGCGGCGGTTTCCAACCGCCGACAGTAGAATGGGTTAAAAATTCCTACCACGCATTCCCAAAGGAACCTCAACTATTCGTTTCGCATCGCAAGAGCCGGCTGGGTTTGCGCCGCGATCATCGCCGGTGGCAGAGAGAATATCGCTCCCAACAACGTAGCCAGACCAAGACAAAGCCAGACCAAGGACCACGAAAACGCCATGGGAACCGACACCGTATCTTGCACCGCCTGTGACATCCAGGCCGCAATACAGATCCCGATCAGCGAGGCGACGAAGGTCGTCACAACCCCCTCCAAAAAGAAAAGCAAATACAGTTGCCAGCGGCTGGCACCCAAGGCGCGACGCAAACCAATTTCGGAAGTTCGCTCGCTCACATTCGCTAGCATCAGACTCATCAAAGTCACCCCGCCCAAGAGCAAACAGAAGACGGCAATCGTTCCCGTCGTCAGCTTCACGGTGCGTTCCATCGCGTTCACATTTTCCAACAAGCTCCCCAAGGTAATGTAAGACCGTGGCCCCAATTCCATGCCACGCCCCGCTCCGCTGAGAAGGTTTTCCAAGCGTGTTTGCGTGACCGGATGTTCACTCGCATCGCGCACAAAAAGAATGTCGACCGACTGGGGATCGCGACGCGGCCCATCCTGATGCCAATAGGCTTCCGCACTATGCGGGACCACCAAAAACTCATCTCCGTACATGAGGCGCTGATCCTGTAACTCGGTGGACTCGCCACCGTTTTCCAGCAAGCCTGCCACGGTAAGTTGCGCCCCGGTTAACGCGTAGCGCGACCCCGGCTCTTTGGGATGCTGACTCGTCTGGGATTGCGCCACCACGCAGACCGAGGCCAAGGTATCGAGGTCGCGGGAATCCAAAAACCGGCCATCACGCATGCGCCACCCACGAATAGCCGCCAAACTCGGATCGGTGGCAAGGACCCGAAGTGCCTTCTTCCCATCCATTGATTTCGCTTGGTCGAATCGAACCCCGCTCACTAAGCAGTTGGTCTGCGACAAGGAGGCTCTCAAGAGTTCCACATCGCGACGGGCCAAGCCTCGGGTGTTATTGTTGTTTGGCGTGACCGTCACCCCGATGACATTCAAGCCCAAGTCCTCGGCAATACGTTCGGCTTTGCGCTCCAGCCCCAGCAACATGGAAAGCAACAGACAAAGGGTCAGCATCCCGACCGCAATGGAAAATAGCCCGAGGGCATACCGTCCCGGCCGAGTACGAAACTCACGTAAAATATCTCGCAGGGTACTCATGATGTTTCGATCAACTGCCCTTCGTCGCAGCGAATATGCCGGCTCGAATAGTCCAGCAAGGACTCGTTATGCGTGACCAGCAAGACCCCGACACCAGCTTCTTGAATGCGGACCAACTGTTGCATCACCACCTCGGCAGAGGCGCGATCGAGGTTTCCCGTGGGTTCGTCGGCAAGAAGCAACTCACGCGGTACCATCATCGAACGGGCAATGGCGACGCGCTGCATTTCTCCCCCGGAAAGAAACCGAGCCGGCGAATCGGCAATCGTTTCCAAACCAAATTCAGCCATCAATTCACGGGCACGCTCGCGCAATTGCTTTGCCCCGGAACTCGGGGCATACCGCGCACCAAACAACACGTTTTCAAACGCGGATTGTCGCATCAGAAGGTGGAAACTCTGAAAAATCATCCCCACGGATTCACGACGAAGCCGACGACGAATCCGCTCCGCTTTGGCCCCGACAAGCTGATCCTGAAATCGAATCTCCCCCTCGGTTTGGCAGTCTAAAAACGCCGCGAGATTGAGGAAGGTTGACTTGCCAGACCCCGAGGGCCCGGTGAGGGCAACAAACTCGCCCGGCTGCATATCGAAGTCCACCGCCTTTAAGACCGGATAAGGCCCCGCTGGCGTTTGGTAGGTTTTCGAAACCTCCCGAAAGGATAAAAGCGACGTGCTCATGCAGATAGGTTAGAGATCAAATCGAGCGATTAAGGAGCCGCGATCACATCGCCGACCTTCAACTCAGTGAGGGCTTCGACCATGGCGTGATCCCCTGCCCCCGCCTGAAATTTGATCAGCTCATCGCCACCAAACGGACGCACCCGAACACAGGTGGCGAAGCCATCTTTCCAGCGAATCAAATGCCTCGGTACCAACAAGGCGCTATCCTTCTGATAGGTCATCACCTCAACCGAGGTCGACATGCCGGAACGAAGGCGCGGATGCGTTTCGCGAAGCTTGACCGAAACGGTGAAAAATTTCTGCCAGGTCGGTTTGCCCGCCAAGCTATGCGCCATGGTCCCCACCCGTTCGACTTCGGCCGCAATCTGTAAATTTGGAAAAGCAACCGGAGAAATCGCCGCCGGCTGGCCTTGCTTGAGCGCACGCAAATTGGCTTCGGGCACTTCGCAATGCACCAAGAGATCACTCATATCCGCCACGACAAGAAACTTCTGATTGCGAAACAAGGTATCGCCTTCGCGTACGGTGCGAAACTCACCATCGATATGCAGGGGCTGGTACATCACCATGCCATTCGAGGTCGCGAGAATTTTGCAATCGGCGAGTTGGGTCTGAGCCCGAGCCAAACGCGCTTCGGCTGCCTCCACTTGCGAACGCGCCTTCAACTTGCGCGCCGGATGCAGCACCTCCGCCATTTGCTTGCGTTGGAGTTCAAGGCTTTCGACCTCTTCCTTGAAATCCGCTAGGAGGCGACGCTGCCGTTCATATTCACGCTCGGACAGAATCCCACTGGCCCGAAGCTTTTCGTGCTCTTTCAACCCTTCGGACTGGTCATCGATTTCGCGTTGCTTGTTTTTCAATTCACGCTGCAAGTCGCTGACTTCGCGCGGCAGCTCGGCCTGTAACAAACTCTGTTCGTCGGAACGCGCCACTTTTACTTCTTGCTCGAGGAGAGCCACTTCAACCTCAATCGGCTCGGCGTCAAATGTGACCAGCGTATCACCAACCTCGACCGCAGCGCCGTCTGGCATGAGGGAAGTCACCACGGATTTATGGCTTAGCTGACTACTGACGGGAGTTGATTTTCGCGAGGCGAGATGTCCATCCAAACGCGTCCACACTTTAAAGGGCTGGGTTTTGAGTTCCAAGGTTTCGCGCGGCGGGGCGGCGGACATTTGACGCTTCGCGGTGACCACACCATAGGCGAGCCATCCTCCAACAAGGAGAACCGCGATCATCAATAAGGCAAAGAGGTAACGTAACATCTCAGGCGTAGGCTAGCCGAGGCATCTACCCTCTGACGATAAAAATACACCCTACGATGGACGATTCCGTTGAAGGCCGGTGTTATTCCATCAAGCTGTCGGGATGATCCACCAGCTTGCCGATGGCCCGTAAAAAACGATAGCCCGCCAAGGAGGCGGATGCCCGATTTTCTAGATGAGCGGTTTGGGCCGCGAGGTAATCATCCTGCGCATCGATCCAGGTAAAATTATCCACCTTCCCGAGTTTGTAGAGGGATTCCGCAAGCTCAAGGCGCTTGAAAGCAAGGTCGACATTCTGCTTTGAGATATCGAAATTTCCGTTGGCCGAACGATAGGCCCGCATCGCATTGGTCACCTGCTTGGCCACCTGGTAACGCAAATCGTCAATCCCAAGTTCGGCGAGCTGCTGATCGAGCATCCCCTGCTGCACCGCGTTTTTTCCTGCGCGACGGTTGAGGTCGGAATTGATGGAAAGTCCGGCGAACCAATCGTCTTCGCCAAAATCCCAGGCCTCATCTTCAGGATCATTAAACTGCCGGTAGCGAGCCGTGAGCTGAAGGTCAGGAAGCAGTTGACGCTTACTCAGCTTCGCCGCGCGCTTGGCATCTTCGATGAGGTCAAAAGCCTGCGCCACATCCAACCGATTCGACCAAGCCATTTGAATCGCCGCGTCGCGGGTCGGCATGGTCATTTTTACCAAAGGCGGGGCCTCGAAATCCACCCCCGACTGCATCGAGAGCCCAAGCAAATCGAGCACATCTTGCCGCGCACTGAGTTCGAGGTCTTTCGCATTTTGCAAACGAAGCCTAGCCTGCCCGAGCTCTTGCTCGACCCGAAGCGTGTCGATCCGCGTCCCCTTGCCAAGCTTTTCATTCGAGCTCGCGAGGGTGGCAAGTTTTTCTAAACGCAGCAGCGCAGTAGATTCTATCGTGATGCGGCGACGTGTTTGCAGCAGTTCTTCGATTTGCTGCACGAGAGTGATCACCATATCTTCGGTGCGAAGTCCGAGGGAACGGCGGGCCCGCCGGGCACTGCTTTCGGCAGAGCGAATCGGTTCAAGCTGTACCTCTTTTCCGAAGCTACGAAACAACGGCTGGCTCCATTGCACCACCGCTTCGCCTTGGTCATATGATCCGGATTCTTCATTATTGATGCGACCATACCGGCCTCCGGCGCGAATCGACCCACCGGCTTGAAGCTCTTGCACCACATCGAGACCGTAGGTGAGATCTTCACCCGTTTCCGTGGCTCCAATCCGACCTGCTGGTTCGACCCGCCAGCGAAAGCGGTCCTTTTGATTCTGCAAAGCCAATGTCGCGGAGCGCACCGATAATCGCGCGCCAAGTAAATCCCGATTCTGTAACAGCGCGAGACCAATCGCATCTGGTAGCGATAAGGTAATGGTTTGACCTTCGGCGGAAACCGTCGGCGCAGGTCCAGGCGCGTTGGTCGCAACTTGAGAAAACCCGAACCGCGCCCCTACGCCAAACAAAATAATGACGAGGCAAATGAATCGTCGGAACGAAGTAAACACGAGGAAGGTACCAAGAAGGGGTGGGTAAATAGTGCTTAAAGAGGGGTGCTGCTCGGCACGCCAACTGGACGCGGGTACTGGTTCGGCGTCTCTTCGTTTTTCTTGCAACAGATAATGACCGAATCGTCTTCGACCCGACTCTGATGCACCGAAACGGTTGGCTGACCCAGTTTATGAATCGCCTGCTTGGCTTCTTTCAATTCTTGGCGGCCTTGACGGCCCTTCATGGCAATCGCGGTGCCACCGACCATGGTCAAGGGCAGCATGTATTCGAGTAAGATCGGCATACGAGCCACCGCGCGGGCGGTGCAAACATCAAAGCTTTCCCGGAAATCTTCGTCTTGACCAAGCACTTCGGCCCGCTCGTTAAACACATCGGCATTGAGCTCAAGCGCTTCGACCACATCTTCTAAAAAGGCACATTTTTTCCCCACGGAATCGACCATGACCACTTGGGTATCCGGCAGCATAATCGCGAGCGGAATAGCGGGCAATCCACCCCCGCTTCCGAGGTCGATCAAGCGTTTGGCATTTGGATCGATGAGAGGCAAAATCGCGATCGAATCGAGGATGTGGCGAAACCAAGCTTCTTCGGGTTCGCGCACTGCAGTGAGGTTAAATTGCTGATTCGTTTCGAGCAGGATCCGAAGGTACTCTTCGAGGAAGACGAGTTGCTGTTCGCTGATAACGAGGTCGAGCTTGTTGCATTGCTCGAGAAATTTTGGCGGGGGTGGGCAAGAGATGGTCACGGCTTGATGACTCCTTCGGAGGTGAGGTGCTGCTCCAACCAAGGATGGATGGGGGCAGTTGAAGTGCTCGAATGATACGGCGCGTTGCGTTCAGGCAACAGGTCGCGAAATGGATTGAGAAGCGCGGCTTGTTCAGGCCTAGCGTCTGCACGGATCAGGTTGTTCCACGCGTTTGGGTCGGCCCGATGATCGCACTGCTCTTCTTTTTCGTTTTCGTTTCGGATGAAGCGATGTGTCTTGGAACGGAAGGCATGGCTGTTACGGGCGTAGGTGGTTTGCACCGCGCAGCGCAAGTCGTCGGGGGTGTTGTCAGCGGTATGCGGATACCATCCGGACAAAAGGGAGGCGCGCGGCGGCGCGCAGAATGGCGCTTTGCATTGCGCTTTACAAAACAACACACCGCGCTTGGCGAGACGATCGTGATTCGGTGTTTGCGCCTGCGGGTGGCCACCTAGACACCCTACCCAAGCATTTAGATCGTCAATCGCAATCAACAAAACATTGGGGGGCGACGAGGCCTTGGCATCCGAGGCATCCGATTCTGCCGCGAAGCTAGACGGGGTCAGGCAACTCACGGCAAGGGCCAGGAATCCGATGGCCACCACCTGAAGCGTAGGGAAAAATATCATAGGCACCCGTTTTACCATGCGGGGATAGACTTTACAACGCACGGTACATGGCCTGAACCCGCTGCTTAAATTGGGTCAGACTGTAGGTTTCGTCCACCCTCTTCTTAGCAGCTAGCCCAAGACTTCTCCCTCGATCCGAAAGGGCCAAAACCTGCCGAATCCCTCGAGCAATGTCAGCCGCATTCGGCTCGGTCAGCATGGCGCAATCGAGATCAAGCACCTGGGTATGCGTCTCGAGATTGGTGGCAACAATGGGGCGACCACTCTGCATGTAACCATAAATTTTTAGTGCGGTATTGGTGCCTTCGGAACGAGGCGAAACCAAGATATGCGCCAACGACATAAAGGCGGGCATTTCTTCGATGGGGCGCAGGCCCGTGAAACGAAAAGCGTCTTCCACCCCAGCAGCTTTCACGCGCTCTGAAAGCAGGTCGACTTGATCGGGACGGCCGCCCACCAAGATATACTGAGCCGACACGCCGGCTTTAGCCAGCTCGATCCCTGCATCAACCAAAAGATCAACCCCTTGGTAGGATTCAAAATTTCCCGTGTAGACGACGCGAGCATGATCTCCGAGGCGAAGCTCCACCGCGAGTTCCTGAGCCCCATTCGCGTCATCGACAAATTCTTTTTCGAGCGGAGCGTCTTCAATTTGCACGATCTCTGCCGAGGGCTCGAGGCGACGCACCACCTGACTCAAGGAATCACAGACGGTCAGTACTCGATGCGAACGGCGAATCGCGCGGCGCTCCATCCATTCGATGAACCGAACCCCCTTCCCTTCCGGCTTCAGCTTTCCGGAATAGGCGAGCTGATCCGAGATACAAGAGTCCATGTCGTAAATTAGCTTACGTCCCCAAATCCGATTAAACAGGCTGGCAAAGAAAACCGACTCCTCCACCGCATGCACCACATCGTAGCGTTTGCGCAGGAGCAACCAAAAGGTTTTGATCGCCATGAATCCGTCCAAAGGAATCTTGGCGGCGGAAGGTCCCACCTTTACATCTGTAATTCCAGGCACCGAGGGGCTGCGCAGGATTCGGATCCCAGGCGGCAAGGTGGTTTCCTCTCCAAAGGGATAACAGAGCAGATCTACCTCGTGCCCATCTTCGGCCAAAGCGGTGATCACATTACGAATATTAATCGGAGTGCCCCGAATCCGAAAAAACGGTTGCGGAGAAATAAATAAAACTTTCAGGGACTGCCCCGCGAAAGATTTTTGGTTTCCCGCTAAATGAGTGTGAGTAGCATCACTGGCATTCGCCGGTTGGTCTGCAGAAGTTGTTGTAGATTGTGTCACAATAGTTGGGCCGTCTCGACCTCCTGCTTTCCTTGCTGATCCTGAAACATCAACCCGAAAACGCAACAAGCGGAAAAGAGTCCATCATGAGTACCTTCCTGAAAATTACGATCACCTTCAACCTCATCCTCGCCATGGCCGCAGGCGTTTTCATCCTCGAATTCAAATCGGAAAACCGATTCTTAGTGAGTAACATCCGAGGTCTAGAAGGCGAGAAAGCGAATCTGGAAGATACCGTAAGCCTACGAGAGCTCGATATAAAAGGATTGGAACAGGATGTTATCCAGCTCCAAGAAAAGATGGCCGATCTGAACATCCAACTTAGCCAAGCCAATATTACCGTCCGCATGCGCGAAGCGGACATCGAAGAAGAGAAAGCGGCGATCCTCAGCCTGAAAGAAGAAGTGGCATTGGTCCGGCGCAAACTCGAGCTCGCCAGAGTGGAAAATACCGGACTTAACGCAAGCATTAGCGAACAGGAGCTAACCCTGAGCAACTTAAAGCTCATCATCGTTCAACTAACGGAAGAACATCAACGCATGGAAGAAGAACTCATCGCCTGCATGAGCATTCCAGATGCAGGCAAAAGCGTGGTCGAAAGCAGCATCATCTCTTACGACGAAGAGCTTAACTTGGTCATTTTCCCCGTAGACGAAAGCGAACGTGTGCTCCAAAATGCGGTCGCGACCATTCATCGGGGAGGCAATTTACAAGCCAAGGCGCGGGTAAAACACCTCGGAGAAGGCATTGCGGCCGCGATTCTGCTCGATGAGTGGCGGGTTGGCCCGGTTGGCATCGGGGATTCAGTCAGCTTTTTACGCTAAATTCATCGATAAATGAATAATCGCTGAACCGACGAGACAAAGGCGGGTCATCTACGCCTTTTCTTTTGACAACAAACCCCCTGACAGCATACATTTCTATAAACTAACGGATCCGGAGACCCCGATGAGTATCTTTCTAAAAATCATGGTTATCTTCAATTTTCTCATCGCACTTGCGGCGGGAGCAGGCGCTTGGCTCATTTTTGAGCAACGCGATATTTTGAAAGAGCGCATTCAAATTCACGAACGCAATTGGCCCAAGGTCGCCGAAGCCCTTCAAGTAGGTGGATTTGGCATCAGCGCATATGCAGATGACGACGAAACCAAATGGGGCAACTGGGCCTCAGAGCCAGACGACACGGTTCAAAAAATCAAAAAACACATTCAAAATCCAGTGCACATGGAAGCGGGCATGAAAGAGCTCGCGGCCGTCGCTGAAGACCGGGTACAAATGATGGCGCTTAACCGCGTTGAGTGGGACAAGATGATCGGACGCCTCTCTGATACAAACATCGTGCTTGCGACCACAGCGCAAAACCTGAAAAACACCGAAGACGACCTCGACGAGCGTACCACGGAACGGGATGACCTCGACAGCCAAGTCAAAGTCGCGATGAACCAAATCGGCAACCTCAATGCTGAAAAGCAAGGATTACAAGCCGACATTAACAATCTCGAAAGCGATATGTCTAAAATCAACGCGGCAAAAACCAAAGTTGAAGAGAACCTGCAAAAATCTGAAGAAGAGCTCTTGGCTAAAACCGAGGAACTTCGTCAGTGCATCTCAGGCTATAAAGGCATCAATACAGTTGAGGAATACGGCAAGATCGTCGCTATCCAGCCTGACTACAACTTCGTCATCATCAACCTCGGCCGCCAGAATAAAGTTCAGCTCGGTAGCCAAGCCATGGTTCACCGTGGCGACGAACTCGTTGCAAAAATCAACATCACGCAGGTAGACGATGAAGTATCCGTCGGAACCGTAGATGACACCTGGCAGTTGAAAGAAATCAAAACCAACGACCAAATCATCTTCCTCTAAGCGAAGACGGCCCCCCTCTTAGCAAAAGCCTTCACGAAAACGTGAGGGCTTTTTTTATGCCCCATCCGTAGAATCCGTGATGCGCCGCAGGCCAAGGAGCGGCGGTTTCCAACCGCCGACAGTAGAAGCAGACTTGCTTCAAGCAAGCTTGCCTTAATAAGGCTTGCCCCTTGACCTTGACCTTGACCTTGACCTTGACCTTGACCTTGACCTGAAGACGCCAATAAAATCTTGCTCAAGAAGCGCAAAGGCAAATCCACTCACCCGCGATATAAGATGCCGACGGGGACGTCGGCGCTCCCAGACTCCTCGTCCACCTTCCTTGTCACCCGTGCAGTGTTTCAGATTAAGGTCCTGGGAATCGCAGACCGCCGACAATGGGAACAGTCTTGCTTCTAGCTTGCTTGGCTTAATAAGGCTTGCCCCTTGACCTTGACCTTGACCTTGACCTGAAGACGCCAATAAAATCCTGCTCAAGAAGCGCAAAGGCAAATCCACTCACCCGCGATATAAGATGCCGACGGGGACGTCGGCGCTCCCAGACTCCTCGTCCACCTTCTTCGTAACCCGCAGTGTTTCAGATTAAGGTCCTGGGAATCGCAGACCGCCGACAATGGGAACAGTCTTGCTTCTAGCCTGCTTGGCTTAATAAGGCTTGCCCCTTGACCTTGACCTTGACCTTGACCTTGACCTGAAGACGCCAATAAAATCCTGCTTAAGAAGCGCAAAGGCAAATCCACTCACCCGCGATATAAGATGCCGACGGGGACGTCGGCGCTCCCAGACTCCTCGTCCACCTTCCTCGTCACCCGTGCAGTGTTTCAGATTAAGGTCCTGGGAATCGCAGACCGCCGACAATGGGAACAGTTTTGCTTATAGCCTGCTTGCCTTAATAAGGCTTGCCCCTTGACCTTGACCTTGACCTTGACCTTGACCTGAAGACGCCAATAAATTCCTGCTCAAGAAGCGCAAAGGCAAACCCACTCACCCGCGATATAAGATGCCGACGGGGACGTCGGCGCTCCCAGACTCCTCGTCCAGTTTCCTCGTCACCCGTGCAGTGTTTCAGATTAAGGTCCTGGGAATCGCAGGCCTGAATCTAGCGATAGCGACACCCCCATCCACACACCCTCCACTATCTTAAGGCGAGACCCAAATGGATTGTGAAGCAAGCAGGTGAAACTTGTTCATGTTCACGTTAAGCATCGAGATAAATTGCCGAAGCCCACTCCAGGAAGGTCTGGCGAAAGCACCAAATCACAGAAAAATTGTAGCCACACACGGAAGTCCTTTCTTTTTTCACATACACGCTGTTCTTTTGGGGAAAAACCAGTATCCAATCAACATGAGCGACCTATCGCACATTCGAAATTTTTGCATTATTGCTCACATTGACCACGGGAAATCAACTCTCGCGGATCGTATGCTTGAGATGACTCAAACCGTTTCAGCCCGTGAAATGGAGGATCAGATCCTCGATGACATGGACTTGGAGCGCGAACGCGGCATCACAATCAAGGCGCATCCCGTCACGATGAATTACACCGCCAAGGATGGGAAAACCTATCAGTTCAACCTGATTGACACCCCCGGGCATGTGGACTTCTCCTACGAAGTGACCCGCTCGCTTGCCGCCTGCGAAGGCGCGATCTTGGTGGTAGACGCGGCTCAAGGGGTTGAAGCCCAAACCGTGGCCAATAGTTTCCTCGCATCCGACCAAGGTCTAACCATCTTCCCCGTCCTCAACAAAGTGGACCTTCCCAGCTCCGACGTTGAAGGGGTGAAGAAGCAAATTGAAGACACCTTGGCCATCCCATGCGACGATGCCGTTTGCGTCAGTGCCAAAACCGGCGTCAACGTCGACCTCGTGATGGAAGCCGTGGTCAAGCACTTCCCACCGCCCAAAACAATTGACGAAGAGGACTCCACCCGCGCCTTGGTGTTCGACTCTCACTACGACGCATTTCGTGGTTGCGTGTGTTACGTCCGCCTTTTCAGTGGCTCCCTCAAAGCTCGCCAGCGTATGCGCTTGATGGCGAGTAATGACGACTACGAGATCAAAGAAGTCGGGGTGTTCAATCCCAAGCAAACCAAAGTCGACGAACTCAAGTCGGGCGAAGTAGGCTACATTTTCAGTACGATCAAAAACGCCAACGATGTCAAAATCGGTGACACGCTTACCCGTAAAGACCACATGGCTAAAGCCCCATTGGAAGGATTCCAAGAGACCCGCCCCATGGTCTTCAGTGGAGTCTACCCCATGGATGCAAGTGATTACGAAAAGCTAAAATACAGCATCGAAAAGCTAGCCTTGAACGACAGCTCATTTGGCTACATGGCGGAAAGTTCCGTGGCGCTAGGCTTTGGTTTCCGTTGCGGCTTCCTCGGCCTGCTCCACATGGAAATCATCCAAGAGCGCTTGCGTCGCGAGTACGGTGTAGACATCATCTCCACCTACCCCGGTGTGAGTTACAACGTCTATGACAACAAAGGCGAATTGCTTGTGGTCGACAATCCGGTATTCATGCCCGATCCCACCACGATCGATCGGGTTGAAGAGCCGATCCTCAAAGTATTTATCATCTGCATGAACGAACACATCGGCGAGATCATGCACCTCCTGCGCGACCGCCGTGGCTTGCTGAAAAATACCGAGTCCCTCGATGGGTCCCGCGTGATGCTCACTTGCTCCGTGCCGCTCAACGAAATCGTTGTCGACTTCTACGACCGTCTAAAAAGCATGACCAAAGGGTATGCGAGTATGGATTACGAAATGGACGGCATGCAGGCCGACGACTTGGTCAAGATGGACATCTTGGTTCACGGTGAAATCGTGGACGCCTTCTCCTGCGTGGTGCATCGCTCAAAAGCCACCGGACGTGGCCGCCAGATCTGCGAAAATCTCAAGGAATACATCCCACGCCAGCAATTTGCCGTGCCACTTCAGGCCGCCATTGGTAGTAACATTATTGCCCGTGAAACCATCAATGCTTACCGCAAAGATGTGACGGCAAAATGCTACGGTGGTGATATTTCTCGGAAACGTAAACTTCTCGAAAAACAAAAAGCAGGTAAAAAACGCATGAAGCAAGTGGGCAAAGTCTCCATTCCGCAAGAAGCGTTTATTAACATCCTCAAGTCCAAAGACTAGAGTCCGATTCATGAGTACGCCGAAGAAAAAAACGCCGAAGAACCGTCCTACTGCCAAGAAGCTCAATCAAACCGCCAAAAAGAAAGAGGCGGAAAAAAAAGAGCGCGAGCCCAAGGAATTAACCGGCTACTTCGAACGCCGTAACCTTTCGAAATTTCGCAAGCACATTGTACACTCCTCACGGCTTTCCCGTCGCATGAAAGAGGATTTGGCTGACCCTGAATGGGACCCAAAATGCAAAGACGGGAAAACCACTCAGGTCTCACAGGAATCCCTCGACGCTCTCTGTAAAAAGGAACTCACCTTCCTCGAAAAAGAACTGACCACCGACGTTGACTTCGATAACGACCGAGTCGAAATCCTCAAGGCAGCGGAAAAAATCCATCCTAAAAAGACATGGGCTCGCCTGCAGGAGAACATCGAAATATTTGTCATCGCGATCTCGGTTGCGGTGGGTTTCCGCACCTATTTCCTCCAGCCCTTCCGCATTCCTACCGGCTCCATGATGCCCACCCTGTACGGCATCACCTACGAAGTGGAAAGCGGTGATCGCTGGGATTTCTCCGCATCGAGTACCAGAGAAGACGACAAAGTCCGTACCGACTTGAAACCTTGGGACTACCTCCAACTCCCAAAACTCAAGGCGAGTATTCGCACCTTCCTCACGGGCAAAACCATCGAATACAATAAGTCGATCCGCTACTCCGGCGACCATATTTTGGTCAACAAAATGAAGTACAACTTCGTGAAACCAGACCGGGGCGATGTCATCGTTTTTGACACCAGCACCATCGAGTATCATCAAATGCCCGATCACAAACAATTTTACATCAAACGCCTCGCCGGCCTTCCAGGAGAAAGCATCTCCGTGCAAGCCCCCTACCTCGTGGTGGATGGCGAACCGCTGAAAGATGACCCTGTTTTCCAACGCGTCGCGTCGGAATCTAGCGACCGTGAATACCCGGGCTACCCAGGATACCTCGCCCCGGACGGAAGCCTCCTAAAATCCGGTCCCATCGTAATTGGTGCGGAAGAATTTCTCCCCTTCGGTGACAACGCAAGAAGCAGCCTCGATGGCCGCTACTTTGGCCCGGTACATCGCCGCCATCTCCTCGGCCCAGCCGCAGTGGTCTACTGGCCGTTCAATCGCTTCCAACGGGTCAAATAACCCCCTCTCCCCTTCTTTGAAACAGATCTAGGCAATTCGAGCCTAGGCGGGGCATTGTGATGAGCAGCTTTGAACGTGAGTACTGGGAAACCAACTACGCGCAACCCGAGGCGATGGAAGGCATTAGCAACGCAGCCGAACACGCCCGCTATCTCAAATCCTTTTTCGAAGTCGAAAACCTTCGCATCGAAACCATGGTGGACCTCGGCTACGGCCTTGGCTTCCAAATGCGCGAGATGCTCTACCTCTTCTCCCCAAGCCACGCCTGGGGAATCGAACCCTCGGCCTACGCCCGTAAAAAAGCGGCCGAACTGAGCTATGATCCCTACGGCCGGATCGACCTGCAGCTCAGCGACGAAAGCTTAAGCACCTGGGCCACCGGCGACCTCCCCAACAACGATGTGATCGACCTCGGTGTCTGCATGTCTGTCCTGCAGTACATTCCAGATGAAGACATGGACGCGATCATCGAAGGCATGGCCCGACGTTTGAAATTCTTATACCTCACCGTACCCACCGACGTCGAACTCGGCCGCCAAGTAGACGAACTCGAATTCAAAGACAGCTGGGCCATTCACCGCAGCCGGGACTGGTATCAAGCCGCCTTCGCCCCACACTTTAGCTTCGTCGGCTCGCGCATTCTCGAAAGTAAACGCTACTTCGACGAAGAGAACACTCTCTGCACCGACTTGCTCTATCGCTGGTAACGAGTGGGGGGAATTAAAGTGGCAGAGGCGGGGTACGTCAGCTACGTTAGCGCTACAATCATTACGGATTATTTGAGGCACCATCGTGGCGCGGAATGTATTCCGCGTTTGTCGCAATGGGATTTATCTCGTTCGTGCTAGGTCGCGGTAAAATCTCAAACGACTTCGGGCTAGGATGCCGACGGGGACGTCGGCGCTCCCAGGCTCCTCGTCCGCCATTCCTCTGCCACCATCGTGGCGCGGAATGTATTCCGCGTTTGTCGCAACGGGATTTATCCCGTTCGTGCTAGGTCGCGGTAAAATCTCAAACGACTTTGGGCTAGGATGCCGACGGGGACGTCGGCGCTCCCAGGCTCCTCGTCCGCCATTCCTCTGCCACCATCGTGGCGCGGAATGTATTTCGCGTTTGTCTCAACGGGATTTATCCCG
>Ga0209187_1002806_pt1 | contig 15712 bp, 9 predicted proteins | sample BantaG_FD_187430 | JGI IMG/M metagenome (GOLD analysis project Ga0209187, IMG submission 187430) | Marine algal microbial communities from Bantry Bay, Ireland - BantryBay_4 metaG (SPAdes) (version 2) | ecosystem: Host-associated > Algae > Red algae > Unclassified | place: Bantry Bay, Ireland... | reverse complement strand
TTGCTGCAAACAGGGGCGGTACTACCGTACCTTTTATAAGATCACCGATTTATGACACCCTAAATAAATTTAAGTACAAAATCAAACAAATGAAAAATTATCACTTTACCGAAGACCATGAGATGTTCCGCGAGAGTTTGCGGAATTTTCTGGAGAAAGAAGCGCGTCCGAATGTTGATAAATGGGAGGAAGACCGCCGCATTCCACGCGATATTTGGAAGAAAATGGGTGAAATGGGCTTTTTGGGACTTAGTTATCCGGAAGAATATGGTGGTTCGGGCTTGGATTTCTTTTTTGATGTGGTGTTTAATGAAGAGTTGGGACGGATGAATTCGGGCGGTTTTGCGATTACGCAACAGGTGACACAGTATATGTCTTCTCCGTATATTTTAAAATATGGTTCGGAACGACTAAAACAAAAATACCTGCCCGGCGTTGTAAGTGGAGATTTGATTGGGTCGATTGGTATCAGTGAACCGGGCGCAGGTTCGGATGCTCAAAATATTCAAACTCGTGCGGTACGCGATGGCGGCGATTATATCGTGAATGGCTCTAAAACGTTTATTACCAACGGTGTGTATGGTGATTTTGTAGTGACTGTTGTGAAAACTGACCCGGAAGCGGGGGCGGCAGGTGTGAGTTTGATTGTGATTGACCGCAATGCGAAAGGCGTATCGGCACGCAAATTGAAGAAGTTGGGCTGGCACTCGTCGGATACGGCGGAGTTGAGTTTTGATAATGTAAAAGTGCCTGTCGAAAACTTGGTAGGGGAGGAAGGACGTGGATTTTATTATCTGATGAATGGGCTGCAATTGGAGCGATTGGTGGCTGTTCCTGCCTGCGTGACGGGTATGGAGTATGCACTGGAAAAGACGTTGCAATATATGTCTGAACGCGAGGCATTTGGGCGGACGATTAATCGTTTTCAGGTGTTGCGGCACAAGATAGCGCAGATGGCGAGTGAGATTGAGGCGTTGAAAGCCTTTAGTTATCATTGCTGTCGATTGTATGCGGATGATGTGTATGATGTGAAATTGTGTTCGATGGCGAAATTGCTCGCGACTGAATTGTGCGAAAAAGTCGCTACACAATGTTTGCAAATGTTTGGTGGTTACGGCTTTATGGAGGAGTACCCTATGGCGCGAATGTATCGCGATGTGCGAGTAGGCACGATAGGTGGCGGCACGTCGGAAATCATGCGTGACATTATCGCAAAAATCGTGATTGATGGGCGTGGCTATAAACAAGCTACCTCAAGTCACCACGAAAAAGTGCCTAAAAATGGCAAACAGCATGGAATTTTTAATCAAAATAATCAAATAATTATGAGTTTTGAAGCTATTAAAAGCGCAATTGAACCTAAAGCTGCTGCAGCTCCTGCCTTTGGAAAAAAATTAAAATTTGACCTTGATGGTAATAAATTATTCATCGACGGTACAGGTGACAGCAACGTGGTCAGCGAATCTGACGAGGATGCGGACACTGTTATTATTGCCTCTGTCGAAGATTTTCAGTCGATGATGAGCGGCGACCTCAATCCAATGACTGCCGTAATGGGCGGTAAGGTCAAAATTAAAGGAGATATGGGGTTGGCGATGAAATTGCAGTCGTTGATCAAGTAAGTTTTTAATGGAGAATTGATAATGGAGAATGAAGAATTTTCCGATTTATCGACTTCATCAAATGTTTATAGAGCAATCGGTCTTATCGGTTGCTCTTTTTTATTTTTTTTATGAAAAATATAATTATTTCGGATAATCGCCTCGTTCCCGTCGTAGGGACAGGGCATGCCCTGTCCCTACGACGATTCCTACGACGGGCGTTAGGACGCGGAACGTGGGCGATGTTATTATTTGTTTTGTTTTTTTCCTGCAATAATAATAATCAAAAAATCGTCTCGTCCAATTCTACGCCGATTTCGCATGAGATTTGGGATGAATTATTGCAAAAACATATCGTAGATGGCAGGGTAAATTACAAGGAATTTGCGGCGGATAAGGTGCGTTTTGATGAGTATCTGAATTTGCTGAATACGCATCACCCGAATGATAAAAACTGGTCGAAAAATGAACAGCTTGCCTATTGGATTAATGCGTATAATGCTTATACAGTGGAGTTGATTGTCGATAATTATCCGGTAGAAAGTATCAAGGATATTAAGAAGGGTTTGCCGTTTTTAAATTCGGTTTGGGATATAGAATTTATTGAAATAGAAGGCAATACCTACGATTTGAATCACATCGAACACGAAATTTTACGAAAAGATTTTGACGAACCACGCATACATTTTGCGATAGTTTGTGCGTCGATTTCCTGCCCCAATTTGTGGAATAAAGCCTTTACCGCTGACCAAATAGACGCCCAACTCACGACCCAAGCCCGCGCATTTATCAACGATAAAACGAAAAACAACATCAGTCCAAATGATGCCCAACTTTCCAAAATTTTCTCGTGGTTCAAATCCGATTTTACGAAAAAAACTACCCTCCTCGACTACCTTAATCAATACAGCGACACCCAAATTTCGCCCGATGCTAAGGTGAGTTATTTATCTTATGATTGGGGTTTGAATGAGTGATTTATTGTTTTATTGATTTATTGTTGGTCGTTTTTTCGCGTAGCGAAAACTCTATAACTCTATAACTCTATAACTCTATAACTCTATAACTCTATAACTCTATAACTCTATAACTCTATAACTCTATAACTCTATAACTCTATAACTCTATAACTCTATAACTCTATAAAACAATAAAACAATAAAACAGTACAGCAATAAAACCCTACCAATCTTTGTCCGACTTACTCTGCTTGATATCGCCTTTGCGGAGTTTTTCTTGTACTTTTTGGTCTTCGTTTTCCATGATTTGTAGGATTTTTTCGGCTTCTTCCTTGCTCATGTCTTGCGGCTGGGGCTGCTCTTCTTGTTCTTCGCCGGGTTCGTTTTCTGATTCCTCGCCTTCTTCGCTTTGCTCCTGTTCTTCCTGCTCCTCTTTCTGTTCTTCTTGCTGCTCTTGCTCTTGCTGTTCCTGTTGCTCTTGATTTTCTTGGTCTTCGCTGGGTTCACCGCTTTGTTGTTGCTGTTGTTGTTGTTGCTGCATTTTCATTTGCTGGAGGGCGTAGGCGAGGTTGTATTTGGAAGCCATATCTTTTGGGTTGAGTTTTAGGGCTTGTTTGTAGGCATTGACACCTTCTTCGAGGTTTTCTTGGGCAAGGTAGGCATTGCCGAGATTGTAGAGGGCGTCGGCTTTCGTTTTATCGTCTTTCGCAATCGCTTCTGCTGCACTGTAATGCTTTACGGCTTCGTCGTATCTGCCTTGTTCGTAAATGGCATTGCCGAGATTATACGTACCAGTGAGCGAACTTGGGTCGTCCTGTATGGCGCGACGGTATTGTTCTTCGGCGCGTTCAAAATCGCCGTCTTTATAGTCGCGGTTGCCTTCGCGGAGTTGTTGGGTGCTTTGGGTGAAGGCGGTGGTTGTAAAAAAAATAGATAGTAATAGTAGCAGGTGTTTATTCATTCTAAAAATATAATATTAACTTAACAATATCTTGGTTATCGTTCTCCATTCTTCGCCATTTAAAGTTGAATTTTTAGGACGAAGGTTATTCCATTCGCTTGTAGACATACCACTGATTCTTTCTCGGACTTCAGTATATGATTTAGGAGAATTATCTGTAAATACGGCATCAGCTATACTATTAGATAATATCCTTGGTACACCTATCATTCTTAAAGTAACAGCTTCTTTAGTTTTTACACCATAATAAACCATTGAAGGTATGTGTGAGTTAGTATCGTCAATATCATCATCTTTTGAATTTACAATACCTTCCAATGCGCTTAATCCCCATGAAGACTTGAAAGCCGCACTCGTTAAATATGACATGAACGCGTTTATTCTGTCTGTATTTCCTTTGTAGTAAGGGTGTTGATTAGATAGGTTGGATATGTTTTCTCCATTAACCCAATTAACCAGAATTTTAGCGACTACTTCGGGATTAAAATCTGCTTGTCGGGAGTCTGTACCAAGTTTTGCTTCTCGCAATTGTCCTATGACTCTTATTTTGTCGGTCATGAAAGAGTAATTACTTTTGTCGAATAGATTATTGGGATCCCAACTCTCTTTACTCGCAATTTCAGGGTTATCGCTCTTTGCGTTCATAATTGCGAGTACGGAGGGAACACTAAATCCGGTTTTATATGCATAAGTAAGGACTCCTTTTGATATTGAATTTTGGAGTGAGAAGTAAAGCGTTTTACAAATGTCAATGAATTTTGTTTTTCCTGTATTGTCAAGAGTATGATATCCTAAACTATCTTTAAATAGTTCTTCCAATTCTTCAATGTAAATATCATCTTTCATTAAGTTTATTAAATGAATAATATACTGTACCAGAGAGGATAAGGCTTCGTTATTCTCAAATAATTTAGCTCTATCGAGAGCATTATCTGTCTTGGAAAAGGTATCTATTATTTCTTCTGATGAAAGAATGATATCTAGTAAAGCACTAGTTATTTCTTCTGCATCTTCACTAACATATGTTCTTGCTTTCTCTTCATTGGCTTTACTGTTGAATGGAAAGATGATTTTTCCTACATTATCAACTAATGTTCTGCCTGCTCGTCCTGCAATATTTCTAAATTCACTAATAGATAATAAGTTGCTCGTACCTTTTCTATAATCATCAAAATAAACGGATGATATAGGAAAGTTCATTCCTTGTGCAACAGTAGTAGTCGCACATATATGGCTGATTTCGTTTTCTCTAATTAAATGTTCAACAAGGCTTTTTATTTCCCCTGTCATTCCTGCATGGTGAACAGCAATTCCTTTTTTTAAAACTTTTGATAGTGTAGTAGGTTCTCCAATAACCTCTTCGATATATTTTGAGATTAAGTTTATTTTTTCTGAATTCTTGTCTGGCAGATTGAGGTTCTCGTAAAGGAAGTTAGCTTTTTTATCAGAAGTTGCCTTGCCTCTACATAAGAATAATATATTTTTGTTATTTGTTGTAAAATGTTTCGCACTGAACTCAAATATTCGTTCTTTTTTTGCAGTAGCCATAAGGGTGGGCTTTCCCAATTTAATTTCTCCTTCTTTTAATTTCCAACCATATAGGTTTGGTAAAATTTCTGCTTTAAAGCCGGTTCTATTTTCTTTAATCCCTAAAAATATTTTATCTGCAGGTTTCCAATTTATCATGATAGGCGGAATCGCGTTTTTACCCGAAGATAGCCACTCTTTTAGTAGTTCTCCATTTTCTTTTCGTGGGATAAATGGTGTCAAGAGCAAGTAACGGGTATTGGGTTTTTCTCGTTTTAGTATAGCTAATAATAATTCTAATCTAGCACCTCTGTTTCTATCATTAAGGTTATGTGCTTCGTCAACTACAACAAGAGAAATGTCATCAACTACTGGATGTTTTTTCCTAACTAATAAATCAATTTTTTCTGGTGTCGCTACGAGAATATCAATTGTAGCATTTAAAAATAAATCCTCCGAAGGGTCTAATTCAATTGCACCAATACTTTTTTCAATAACTAAATCTAATCCTTTAAAATCGTTTCGAAGGTCGGACAAAACTTGATTTATAAGTGCTTTTGTGGGTACAATGTAGATAATTTTTGCATCTGGAATGAGTGCTTTTGTTTGTAGAATGGAAAACTCTGCAAGCAGTGTTTTACCTGCACTTGTAGGCATTTGTAAAATGGTGGCACTTGAAGCTGGATCAAGAAAGTTATTTTTAATAGCTTCCTGTTGGGAGGGTAATAAATCAACTATTCCTTTTTCATTGAGTGTTTTACATAATTGTTTTATATTTGAACCTAAAAGTCCTGTTTGAGTCCAAATGCAGTTCTTATACAATTTTATACACGTCAAGTAAACCAACTTTGAAATACTTTGTAATCTGGGATTATTTGATAGTACCGCAGAAGCATGTTTGGTATGTCTTTGGATAATAGTCTCTACATTGCCTTTATATTGATACCCTTCAATTAAATAAGACGCTGTTTCTGTTAAAATTTTACATATATGATAATACCCAAGCAAATTGCTTGCTTTTCCGAATTGTTGCCCAATCGGTTGTTGACGGAGAAACTTATCCTCATACTCTAATTGGCTTTCTTTGAGTTTATTAATTATATCGATTGCATTTCGAATGTCATCAATTCCATTTTTCCGCACTAAACATATGATAGCAGCAAGTATTTGATGAATAACTGTTATTTCCCAACTTTCGCCCTTTAGAGGGGGAGTATCTGTATGAAACCTCAAATCTACTTGTACTTTGACACTAGTATTAGCTATTAAGCCGCAAACAGCCATGTAGAAAAAGTATAATGTTCTCGGATTTACACCATTAATTCCCCATGTTTCATTAAATTCATCTTCAGTCTCATTGATATCAATTGCCCGGAGCAAGTAGTATATCTTTTCAAATGTTTCTAAGTTAATGTATTCATTTATAGCTATTTGAGTTAACTCATTATTCAGCAATAAAAAAGAATATCTAATTATTTTTTCTTGTTGTTCCTTTTCTGTTGAAGTGTCTGTTAATATCTTTTTGACATAGGCATGCTGACTGTTTTCAAATATTTCAGAAAAAACAGGATTCGAAGATAAAATTTCACTGATATTTATACCTTTATTATCCATTGACTTTTTCTTGTATCTTACGATAAAATAAATCAACTGTTTCCTTAATAGGCTTATCAAAGACAGGAATTATAAAATGAACTCTATGTGAATTAAATTCATTTTGGTTAGATTTTATCTTTCCATAATCTGTATCTTTGAAGCATTCAGTATCTCGAACCAAACAACATCCAAAAACTATCTCATAAATATTATCCATACCTCCAGTATCTATTGCAAATATGACAAGTGTCAAATGGGCAGAATGTTCTGGCGGAAGTTTCTTAGAATAGTTTGATAGGCGTCTTTTCAAATATTCACTATTGGGTGAAGCGTATTTTTTCTGCTCCTGATAGATTTCTTCTGATACTTTAGGAGGACTAGTTTTCTGTTCTGACACCTTCGCTTCCCCTATTAGTACCTCAATTTTTCCGTCAACTGTTTTGTATCCCGTGACATCTATTCCACGCCCAGGCATGTCATTGTGTTCTCTATCCCAAATGTTTTTGATGGGGATGATAAATGATTCACCAAGACTGTCGAATTCTTCATCAAAGAAAAGAGTGAGTAGAAGCTCACCAAAATCACTTCTGTATATATCTCTATAAGGCAGCGTTGAATGCCTGATGGGAACGGTATATGATTCAATAATTTTTCTAATGCCTTCGGTAGAGAAGCCTGAATCTTTAAATATAGGATTATTTTCCAGGTTTTGGTATTCTCGTATATGAGACCTGAGAGAGATATACCTTTCAGCAAACTCTTCAATTTGAGCTTCTGTTACATCAATATTTATACGCTCAAACTTGTGTTTAGGTTTTGGCATTCTAGTCTAAATTTAATTTGGAATTATATTGTTCTTTTGAAGAAAATACACTTTTCCAAGTACCATAAAGGTAAGTAGAAAAAGGATAATAACAAAAAAACGCATGGTTTTATATATTTTAAAAATATGCAGTCACCAACTCATCACACTCTAAAAATATCCCGTTTCGCCCACCATTCACTTTTCTGATACGAGATTAAAAACTCAATCAGTAAAAACAACAAAGCCAGTCCCAGAAACCACTGAAAATAACTCTCGTATTCGCTAAATGTCCGTTGTTCAAACTCCTGTTTTTCGAGTGCTTCGATATACTTTTGCAGTGCTTCAATTACCTTATCGCCATTGGTGATATTATAATATTTGCCGCTACCTGCCGCCGCCAGACTACTCAACATACTTTCATTCAACTTAGAAATCACCGTTGCGCCTTGCTTATCCTTTTTATAGGTACTCGCCCCATTTACAAACGTCGGAATCGGTGCGCCTGCGCTCGTTCCCACGCCTATCGTGAAGATAAGGACGCCTTGTTCGGCGGCGATTTTGGCTTGGTCAAGCGCATCTTGGTCGTGGTTTTCGCCATCCGTGATGATGATGAGGGCTTTGTGAAATTTACCATCCTTTTCGTAAGACTCCCTCGCCAGTCGAATCGCATCGCCAATCGCTGTGCCTTGCGTTGGCACCATGCGCGTATTCGCACTTTTCACAAACATGGCTGCCGACGAATAATCCGCCGTCAAGGGCATTTGCAAATAAGCATTTCCGGCAAAAACAATCGTGCCGATACGCTCGCCTTTTAGCCCTTGTATCAGCTGTTGAGTAAACCGCTTGGCGCGGTCGAGTCGGCTTGGTTGCAGGTCTTCCGCCATCATACTTTGCGACACATCGAGCGCAATAAATACATCCGAACTCTTCTGCTGTACCTTCTCCTTTTTCGTTCCCCATTGCGGATTGGCATAGGACACACACAGGAGACTCATCGCCAATATCAAAAAAATAAACTTGACCGTATGCTTATATTTCGCCAGTTGCGGCATCAGTTGCGCGACAAGGTGGCTTTCGCCAAATTGCTTAATCACACGCTTGCGATACATCATCGCCATGATGAAAAAAAACACCAAAACGGGAATGGCCGCCAGCGCATACAAATTCGTTATTTCTTCAAATCTAAACATAAGAGAAGAGATGTGAGACACGAGGGAAGAGACGTGAGACACGAGATAAGAGACGTAAATGAGAGAATTTTATAAATATAAAATTTCTATTCTCTTGTCTCTCCTCTCACATCTCTTTTCTCTCCTCTCTATTCTCACAGACTAATTTTTCCGTTATTATTGGTAAATGTTTGTGTTCCAATTCGTGTATTTTTTGGGCGATGTCTTGGGGCGTATCTGTTTTTTCGACTGGGCATTTGGCTTGAAAAATAATATCGCCTTCATCGTAGCGTTCATTCACATAATGAATAGTGATACCTGTTTCCGTCTCATTTGCAGCGTGGACTGCTTCGTGTACACGCATTCCGTACATGCCTTTACCGCCGTATTTGGGGAGTAGCGCAGGGTGCAAATTGATAATTTTTTTTGAAAATTTATCAATAATCACCTTCGGAAAAAGCCACAAAAAACCCGCCAAGACGATAAAATCAATTTTCATCGTCTCCAATTCCCATAAAACGGATTCGGGATGTATAAATTTCTTTTTATCGAAAAAAAGTCGTGCAATACCCTTTTCGAGTGCCATATCCAGCACGGGCGCAGTTTCTTTATTCGAAGCAATAAGAGCGATTTCGGCGGTTTTGCTGTCCGCGAAATGTTCGACCAAACGGCGAGCATTACTGCCCCGTCCTGATGCAAATATAGCGATTCGTTTCACATCGCAATACTAATGAATTTATCGCATTTCTACCAACGTAAAACGATTTTTAAATCGCATTTAACGTAAGAAAGGTGAATAGGTGATTGGGTAATCAGGTGAATGGGTGAATAGGCTAACCTACTTACCCATTCACCTGATTACCCAATCACCTACTCACCTATTCGTCTAAGGGAAGAGGAAGAAAATAATCTACCCCAAATGACAATATGTTCGCTAAATTCAAAATTACAAATCGAACGCGAGTAATTTATTTATTTTTATTTTTTTAAATGTTTGAATTTTAGGTAAATATAAATTTATTTTTGATTAGCTTGTAATCAAAAAACGCTCAACATCTAATTTGGCGAACATACTGAAATGAAGAAGTTATTTTTTTATATGTTTGGCTAAATTTGAAGTGCATAGCCGAGCTACGTAAGGAAGATTTAGTGAAACATATAAGAAAAAGAACAATTCAGACGGGTAGATTATTTTTTTCGTCCTCCCTAATTACCCAATTACCCATTCACCTAAAAAACCATTTACTATCTTTGTGTCGAAATGAAAAAAATAACAATCGGTACGAGAGGCAGCAAATTAGCACTTTGGCAGGCGCACTATACGCAAGCCGAATTGAAAAAACACGGCGTAGAAGCCGAGCTAAAAATCATCAAAACGAAGGGCGATAAAATCCAACATCTAAGTTTTGATAAGATAGAAGGCAAGGGCTTTTTTACGAAAGAAATAGAGGATTCGCTATTGCGTGGCGACATAGATATGGCAGTGCATTCGATGAAAGACTTGCCAACGGAATCGCCCGAAGGCTTGTGTATTACGGCTGTTTCGTATCGCGCAAACCCGGCAGATTGGCTCGTCATTCGGCGTGAATGTGTGGACGAAAAAGCGATATTGAAGCTCAAAAAGGACGCAGTGGTCGGTACATCCTCGGCACGACGCAAGGCGTTGATGCTTGATTTCCGACCCGATGTGCAGCTCAAAGACATTCGCGGAAACGTTCCTACGCGACTCGCCAAACTTCAATCGGGCAACTTCGATGCCATCCTACTCGCGGCAGCAGGTTTGACACGATTGGATATAGATTTGTCTGATTTTGAGGTATTTAAGTTCAATCCGAAAGAGTTTCCGCCTGCGCCGGCACAAGGCGTTTTGGCTTTTCAAACTCGAATAGACGCCAAACCTGTACGACGCATATTGCAACATCTACACGACCCGGACGTTGCACTCTGCACGAATGTAGAACGAAAAATATTGAACCTTATCGGTGGTGGATGTCATGCACCACTTGGTGCGTATTGCGAGCGCGACGAGATGGGCAGTTACCATGTTTGGGCAGCCAATGCAGAGGCGTGGAACGGTGCAGTACGCTTCGCCAAACATTCTTTAGGAACAAATCATCAACTCGCCGAAACCATTGTTGATTCATTAACTCGTTAACGTAGCACGGTGCTTCTATCCCATGTTTTTACGATATTATGCGGCACGGGCTGCAAGCACCGTGCTACGGGTCAATTATGAAAAAAACTACATTTATTACACGTGATTTGACGCTTGATAGCGACTTTCTTCGTTTACTTTCCGAAGTAGGGTGGGAGGTCGAAGGCTTTGCTTTATTGGAGTTTTCGAGAGTACCTTTCGTGTTGCCACCTGCGGTGGAATGGATTTTTTTTTATAGTAAAAATGGAATAAAATTCTTTTTTGAACATTTAAAATTCGACAAAGAGAGATGGCAGACGTTTTTGAAACGTCAGGCATCGGGTAGTACCAAATTGGCGGTAATGGGCAGTGCGAGTGCTGCGTATTTATTGGAATATAAATTAAAGGCAGATTTTGTTGGTACTGGCAATCCTGCAATTACTGCCCCTGCTTTCCTACGAATGGCAAAGGGACAACGGGTGTTATTTGCTCATGCTAAAAATTCACGTCATTCGATTAGAAAATTAATTGAAAATCAAGTGGATGCGATTGATTTATTAGTTTATAAAAATACTAAAAAAACGAATTTTCACGAAAGCGAAGCTGAGGTTTTGGTCTTTACTTCGCCGATGAATGTGGCGGTTTATTTTGAAAAATATAACTTGAAAAAACATCAAAAATTAGTGGCTATCGGGCATACGACAGCCACCAAATTGACCGAGATGGGTTACGACAAATTTAAAATAGCGGCGCAAGCTACTGAAGCTGCACTTGCCGAGGCGGTTGTTTCCATCACTGAATAACCAATTTCCCTCCCTTCACTTGCCCGTTTTCAAATTTAATTTCATAAAAATAAACACCTGCGGAAAGATTGCTGCGTTCTACTAGTATTTGATTGTTGATATTTCATTAGACTTTATTTAGGAATATTTTGTATGCATGGAACTTTTGTATTTTTTCGATAATCGAGCCTCATTTTGAGCCGCATACCCTACGGTACGGGGCGAAAAATAGGTGAAGAGTATCAGAAAAAGACAAAGTTAGCTGCATACAAAATTTTTCTAAATAAAGTCTATTATTAATAAGGAATAAAATTAACAAAAAAATAGCTGTAAAAAAAGGGAGAGAAAGTACGAGCTGTCGGGGCAAAAAAAAGAACCTCTGCCATTGCAGAGGTTCGAACAAAAAAACAAAAAACAAACTATAAACCCACTATGAAAACCCGTATTTGTATGTAATCAAAATTTCATATTAAACTTCATTCTTATACCCTTCGTATTGATTACACATCCAATATGCAGGAATTTCAATTTTTTGCACGACCTACTTTTATTGCTACTGTGACATGGAAATTTTGAATAGGAAATTAGAGAACGCTTATGTGTAAATGATATTTAACAGAAAATTAGCCGCATAAAACATCAAAAAGGGCTTTAATTCTTCGTCTTTTACATTAATAAAAGATGGAATATAATTATTCGCATTTGCATTAGGAACGCATTTGTTCGTGACCATATACAGCAAAGCCCCGTCAGTCTGACGAGGCTTTTTTTCGTATTTTTCAGCTTATTTTGACTTATTGCGTTAAAATTTTACCAGAAAATAATTTACCAACTTCATTTTCGAGGTGATAAACATACATTCTTGCGAGGAGATTTTCTCTTTCGATAGTAATTTGTTGGTCACGAATGTCACGAATTGCACGAATTTCTTCCTCTTCCCTATTTAAGGAGAATTTGGTGAAGTGTAAAGGAAAAATTACGGCGCATTATGAAACAATTTATTTAATTTCTTTCACTTATTGTAAGACTAAATGCCGATTCGTAAATATTTTTTATAAAATTAGCTAAGCATCTATTTTTTAATACATTGATAATCAGCTAATTAATAAAAAAAGACATATTTTATTTTTTAATAATTTTTCAAAAACCATTGTAAGATTACGTTAATCTCCCATAAAATCGACGTGCATCACAGCTAAAATGCCCTTACTTTTGTATTACAATCAGTGATAAACTGCTTGTAAATCAAATCGGAGCAATCCGATATGGTTTAGTCAGTATAAGTTAGGGTTTAATGTATTTTTGTGAAAGACAGACTGGAGAGTCTGTCTTTTTTTTGTGTTGTGGTGTTGTCGTGTGTTGGTGTTGCGGTGTTTTTTGCTTCGCAAAATTAAATACGACAACACTACGAAACCACAACACTAAAACACCACAACACAAAGTCCCCAAAAATTTTGTTTTTCGCCTATAATCCACGTTCTTTGCAGAGCATTTTGCCAAAATGTATATTTTTGAATAAAGTGTTATTAGGAAATAGTCCTTATTTAATTGAAAATCAGTCAATTGAGTGTGGAATTATTTTTTTGGCAAAAAAGAATATTTAACTTTTTTGAGTTAAAAATAAGAATAATTTAGTCCAATTAACCTACAACGGTTTGTAAACCAAGCTTGTTTCTAATTTTAATTGACATTTTAATTACTAATTAACTCAGTAAACTGATAAACTAATAAACTAAATACAATGGCTCTTTTAGGTGAAATACGCAAACGAAGTTGGTTACTAATACTACTTATTGGTATTGGTATGTTGGGTTTCCTATTCATGGATATGTCAGGACCTGGCGGTAATGGCGGAATATTTGGTGGCGGTCAAAATGTTGGTAGCATCAATGGCAACCCAATTTCCATACAACAATACCAAAACCGTCTCAATGCTCGTCAAAATTCGAGTATCAACAGTTTTGAACAAAATAAAAACGTCTGGGACGAATTTGTCCTTGAAAGCATCCTTGACGAAGAAGCACAAGCAGTCGGATATGGAGTGAGCGGCAAGGAATTGAACGATATGATGATAGGCGAAAACGTCAGCCCGATGGTTTATCGCGCCTTTGCCAATCCGCAAACAGGACAACTCGACAGAGCAAGCCTACAACAGACCTACCAAAGTTTCAAAGACAGAAGCCTAACCACTGACGGACAGTACTTCATGCGCAACTTGGAAGAGCAAGTCGTCCTTCAACAAAAAGGAACCAAACTCAGTAGCATGGTCAGCGCAGCACTCTACACACCAAAATGGTTGGCAGAACAACAAAAAGGCGCACAAGTCACTTCTGCGGAGATTAGTTATGTACAAATTCCGTTTACAGCAGTACCAGATGCCAATATAAATATCAGCGATGCCGACCTGAACACTTACCTAAAAAATAATGCACACGAATATAAAACCAACGAAGAAACACGTACCGTAGAATACGTTACTTTCGATGTAGTAGCTACCGAGGATGACAAATCTAACATTCGTTTGAATTTGCAAAATTTAGCTGAGGAATTTCGCAACCGTTCTGATAATGACAACTTTATACAAGAAAATTACGGCGTTTACGACTCGCGTTATGTTCGCAAAGACGAACTCAACCCTACCGTTGCCAACGAACTTTTCGAACTAGACAATGGCAGTGTAGTCGAACCTTATCTCGACGGCGATTACTACCGTATCACCAAATTGATAGACCGCCAAGTAGTGCCGGATTCTGTACAAGCACGCCACATCGTTCGTAGTGCCAATCCTGCTGTGCCAAACTCAATAGCAGCAGCTCGCAAAACTATTGACAGCCTCAAAAACCTAATTCTGAATAAAAGGATTGCTTTCGATACGCTTGCTGTCAATTTCGGAGAAGCAGGTACAAATACCAATAGCGACTTGGGCATGAGAAGTGCCGAACAACTCGGTGGTTTGCCCGAAGTCAGAGACCTCGTATTTTACGAAGCCACAAAAGGTCAACTCAATGTAGTTGAATCTCAATTCGGCGTACACCTCGTCGAAGTCACCAAAATTAAATCAAGTGGAAAAGTCGGTGCGCGAGTAGCCACCATCAGTGAGTACATCGCACCAAGCAAAGCCACACAAGATAAAATGTACCAAGAAGCCTTCGCTTTCGTTCGCGACAATCGCTCAATTGACGAAATGCGAAAAGCAGCACAAGAAAAAGGCTTACGCATCCGCAAAGCAGACGGACTCAAAAGGAACGACTTCGCATTAGGCGATTTGGAAGCCAGCGAATCTTCGCGAAATATCATCAAATTTGCCTTCAATGCTAAACCCGGAGAAGTATCTCCCGATGTATTTACTTATGATGAAGACGCAGTCGAAGTGTACACTTCAGGCTACGTCATTGCGGCACTCAACAACATCTACAAAGCAGGAATGCCAACCGTAGATGCAGTGCGCTCTATCATTACCCAAAAAGTAATGAACCAGAAAAAAGGCGAAAACATCGCAGGAAAAATTGCCAATAACACCGACCTCGCTGCCCTCGCTGCCCAATACGGCACACAAGAAAACAGCCGCAACATCAGTTTCCCACAAGGCTTGACCGGAGAACCCAAAGTTACCGCAGCCATGAAAGGACTTACAAACGGCGCAGTTTCCAAACCCATCGTAGGAAATGGAGGCGTTTATATTATCAAAATGAACAATAAAACTGAAGCAGCAGGTGGCGACATCGCATCATTACAAAACGTACTCAACAATCAGACCCGTCAGAAAATGCTACAAAGCACCGTCCTCATCGACGCACTCGAGAAAAAAGCTGATGTTTCTGACCAACGATATAAGTACTATTAATTGAACCAACATAAAAGACGAGAGAAATGAGAGACGAGATGAGAGATTGAAAATATAAAAAGGTCATTTGCCAAAGGTAAATGACCTTTTTTCGTAAAGCGATTTTGCAAATCGCCTATTCTACCCTAAAATTAAAATCATAATAGTTTACTCGAAACTCGTCTGCCATTTGTAAAATCTATCAATACCCCATAAGTCCTCGGTAAGCTTACTCGGCGGACATTTTCAATATGTCAGGCGAAAATGTCAGCCGTGTTTCGTGGGAGGTTTTGACGCTCATTTCTATAATATTAAGTAGTTGGATAGTGGTTTAGGTTCAATGATTCGAGCTTTG
>Ga0209187_1002802_pt1 | contig 15728 bp, 29 predicted proteins | sample BantaG_FD_187430 | JGI IMG/M metagenome (GOLD analysis project Ga0209187, IMG submission 187430) | Marine algal microbial communities from Bantry Bay, Ireland - BantryBay_4 metaG (SPAdes) (version 2) | ecosystem: Host-associated > Algae > Red algae > Unclassified | place: Bantry Bay, Ireland... | reverse complement strand
GCGTCCGCCTCCCCCCGCGCCCCCCCAACGTCTTCCCCTCAACCACCCCCTCTGCCCCTCTCCCCCCTGTCGACGCATCAGAGGCTCCTCCAGGTGGCTCTGGGAGAGACAATAAAAGGTGCAAAAGATCTTGTAGAGACTTCCTACTCTTCCTGTCGTGAGGGAGTGAACGGGACATGGTGGATCAAGACTTCTTTTCTTTCCATGAACCTGCAGCTAATAAATGGATCCTGACACCAGGTTCTATTTGGTATTCAGTGCCTCGCTCACCAGAGTTCTCCCAACGCCTCTTGTGAACACAACATTTTCCTTCCACAATCATCTGCCAGTTAGCGGAGCGTTCATAAGGTCGCTGGATGTTTTCGCGATGTGCAGTGCCCAAACCTTACAGGTTGGAGGGGGGTTCTTCCGAGCCTTTCCAAGCTCCTGCGTTTGATTTTCTGATTGGCCCTCGTGCAGTGCTTGCACCCCGAATGTACGCACCCTCTGGGCCCGGGCACGTGAGCCTTTCTTGGGCGCCCGTAGCCCCTGGGCGGACGTCTTGCTCACCGCACAGGGTACCTGCCAGCCTCCTCGCCGGCATCAGCTGTTTCAATGCCACCTTCCTCCCCTCCAGTTCCCACGGCCCCCCTCCCACCTGGGCTTGCTCCATTTTTTTCCGCCCACTTGGGCGGACCTGACTGCCATGCCCCTTCTCCATCACAAAGCATTCCTCCCAGCAGCCTTCTGCTCCGAATAGCTCCCCCCCCACACTTCCCGTCTTTTTCTGTCCTGCACTACCATTCCTCACGCTGCTGCCAGCGTACCCCAGATGCCTGCCCCCCCCGCCGTGCAGACTCCTCGGAGCTCTTCTCGAGTGGTGCCACCGCCGCTTCGCCGACCTTTGAGCCTCCCGCACCAGTGTTCTTTGGGCTTCCAACGCCCCCATCCATCCTTGCCCTCTCAAAATACCCAACGTGCCGATGTGCGCCCCCTGCAGTGCAGCTGCGAGTTGCACCATCGTATCTGTTACCCCCCCCGTCGAGGTGCCCCGCAACAAGCCCGCAAGAAAGCGTCCTGTTGTTGTCGTGCAAAAGAAACCAAAACATATGCCACGGTTTTCTCAGCCGCAACCGCCGCACAGCGGCAACAACACAGAAAAAAAAAGGAAACAAACAAAAAAAGAAAAGGAACATGGTGACTCCCCGAGAAACACCGCTCAAGGCAAAAAAAGGACCCGAACGTGAGCGGCATCAAACAAAACGTGGCCAAACAACTGAAACAACAGCATCCCAAGCCCGCAGGCAGCCGCAAAGGGAGAGAAAACAGAAAGACAAAGACAAAACAAGACAAGCACCGAAACCGTGCGAGGAAGAACCGGCTTCGCCACGAGCGAAGCACAACCTTAAAAGCGGCGCGCCGCGCCCACCGCCAAACAGCGTGCACCTCTGCTCTCGTGCTGCATGGAATCCGACGGCGCCACCGCCTCGCAAAACCCCGAACTGTTTCGGCAAGCGGCGTTCACTGGTGGGGTCAGAAAAAGTCACAGACCACGGGCACGCACCGAAAAAAACGCAGAACACGGGACGATGCGAATAAACGGCCATTGGCTCAGCAAAACGCAGCGAGTCAGTACAGGTCCATATTTCATGGAGTGTACAGCGGCATTGGCGCTTGTGCAACAGTGCCGTCATGACGGTGCAGGCTTCGGCTATCAAGGCCCTCCCTTGAACTGCACTGTCCACACACAGTGGCGCACACAAACACAGGACGTCCGCAAGGCAAGACGATCGCAACAGCCAGCACCCCGCGCTTTCTACATACCTGTTCGTCCCACCGACTCCAGCAACCCGGCCACACCGGCCCACACAATATCCTTCACACAGTCAGCCCGAGAACCAGGGGCGCGGCGGGCGCCGCCGAGCAGCATGAACCTGTGCTCTCGTGTTGAAAGCAATCCGAAGGCGCCGCCGCCTCCCCAAACCCCGATATTTTCGGGCCGAGGGATCGCACTGGCTGGGTCAGAAAGTGTCACAGGCTTCAAGAATGGGCAGAAAAGAACAGAGAGCACAGGGACAAATGGACAGCTCCGAATGAACTGTCCGAACGTTGTGAAAGATTGAGCACGCATCGCGTCCTGCGGGGCTGGCCGTACACGGGCGCAGTCGTGCTCGTGGGCGGGGGAGGGTAAGGCTGTCACAATGCTCGTCACTGTCCTCACTCCTTTGGTGGCTTGCCGGTAAAGGCGCGACACGTACCTTGAGAAGTAGGCGCTTATGTTGTAGTTAACGCGGCGCAGTTCCAGGATGAACTGCTTCATGGACAAGAGAGCAGCAGCGTTGCAAAGGCCTGCCTTGACGGCGCACTTGGAAAAGATCGCCATTACAGCATCCATCGTCACCTTGTCGGCCTGCAGGGAGCACCCGCTAAAATAGTGCAGGTCGTCAAAACAGGCGTTCATCGTTTGCCTCACCTGAGATGACAGCTCTACATCAGATACGTCCACAAACCTCATCCTCGCGGTTCGCAACTCGGCGCTCCTTCGTACCGAAAATGGGTTGCTGAAGCCGAAAATCCGCGCGTTGGAACCCATACGCGCCGCGTTGATCTTGACCTCGCCAAGGACGTTCTTGATAGACTTGCGCTTCCTGGGAGTGTACTTAAGCTGCTGCAGCGCCCGAAAGGCCTGATCGAAAGTCGCCAGCGCGGCCGAGCGCTCCTCCTCCACCGTCGACCCAGCGCTCGACGAGCGAGAGAGGGCCACCAGTGGCGCCGTCACCGCCCGGTCTCCGTGCATGCTCCCGTCCGCAGCCATAGGGCCGGCCAGGCCGGCGCCTCCAGCTGTTGCTCCAGCGTCCATCGTGGCCGCCACTACCGCGTCCGCACGTCGCGCCCGCAGCCCAGCTGCCGCGCCTCTGAGGCCCCACTCATCGACAACAGTAGCCTGCGTGACGTGAGCTGCCAATTGGCTGCCACTATTATCGCTAGATGCCGCGGCTAAGGACGCCTTGCCGCTCTTGCGCTTCTATTTCTGTTGACGCGCCGTCAGGGGTCGCTTGCACATAATCTTCGCCAAGCGTGCGTGCATGTCATTCATGCTGTTCGGACCGAAAACACATGCTGTTCGCTGGCGAGATCCTTTCGAGATCTTGGCGACTTGCGTGTCTTCGCTGTGGCCGGGCACGTTGCACGTCTTGCACGCGACCGGGCACACAGTGCATGTTGGCCGGCAGCAGCCACAGAAGAAATTGGCGGTCATGTGGAGCGGGCGCGTGGTGATGGTGTGCCCTTGCATCCGGCACACTCGGCACTTTCGCTTGCCCTGGGATGATTGACCTGCAGAGTCCGACACGCCTGGACATGCGCGAAATCATAGTTGAGAGTCCCATGCATGTAGGAAATCACAGAAAAGCGCCCATGATTCAGGTCAGATACGATCGCTTCAGCCAAAAGAATAAAAGAGAAGAGACCGATGTCCAGGATGTACCACACCCTATGCAAGGACGACGCACGTCGCAAGATGGAAGAATGATCAAGAAAACTCACCTGCGGGGCTGGCAGCGTTCGGGGTAGCATCACCAGATGTTGAAGACGCCTCGGAAGACGCCACGGGAGCGGGGGCATCCGGGTTCATGGTGCCGGCTGCGGCGTGCTGCTTCTGTCACGCAGGACGAGACGACCGGAATCACACTGGTAATGGGTCGACACCGACAGTGTGCGAGACGGCGACGGTGCTGGTGGGGACTACGGTGATGTCGACGACAGCAACACCCTCATGAAGACGGCAGTACCCCCTTTTGTGGCCTGGGTGGCTGTCAGGCGGCACGCTCGTCGGCTTTCTGGCAATTTTGCCTGTTAAGAGGCAGGTGGCACGCCAGCTGGACCGCCAGAGGGTACAATGGCAGCAATTGTATCGTCTGGATGAGGACGCGTGTCGCATTCAGGATAGAAACGATTGTCAGTCCTGCAACGAAGTCGCTTACTATTCAAGAATGATTCACATAAGATTTATCAGGTGCGAAACACAAGCAGTCCCGTTCCCGTGTGATGAGCACAAAATTGGGAGATCAGCAATACCGCCGACCAGACCTTCTCCCTGACAAGCTGTGCACGGCAATACACGGCCCAGACATTGTACTCGCCGTCCCGCTGCGCGACGTGAGGGCCACCGTAGCGACTGTACTACAACATGACGATGACGACCTTGCCCCGAGGCGCGACACTGACGACGTGAGAGGCTGAGCCCGCCCCAACGACGCCGGAACACACTGCAGCCCAACGAGCGCCATCTCGCAAATGACAGAGCGGAAGACGACAATCACCACCAGCGACACTGGGCCCATAACCTGTGTAGTCGATAATGTTGAGTCGGTGCGTTATGTTACTTGGCGTGGCGTTCTTAGGCCTGCCAAGGCGTGTCTGATATCCCCCAGGCCACCTCAGCCGCAGGGCTTTCCCAGGCACCCCCAATGGCGCGGCCGGCAAGGCCGGCACGGCGCCTCCCAGGGCAGCTCCCGCATATCCGGAAAGCGACCACAGCCTCACACTGAAAGCGCAGCTCCCCACACAAATGTCCCTCGGAGCTGAACACCTGATGGTGTCAGCGCTGGAAAATCTACAAACAAGTGTCTGGAGTGCCACCACCAAAGTACGAAGACTTACGACATACGCAAGGGCCAGTTGTCCCTGAAGGACTGCGAAAGTACACTTTACAGGTCGTTGCCGCGTCGGTCTTGATGTTGTCCACGTTACTTACCGTCAGCACCAGCACGACCGGCCTGTGCGGCCTCATCTTTTCCGCCACTTTGACCATCACACTGAGGCCAGGCTCCCACTAATCTATCGTGTCGAGCAACTCGAGCTTCCTTGTCACCACCTGCAACACCACGTGTGCCATCATCTGGTCCTGGACAAGCACTGCCAGAACCTCAATAACCGCCGCCACGCTCGTCATCTAGCACACCTCGCGAACCGCCTGCACCACCACGTGCACCAACTGCACCTCCGACTGGGCCAATACGGCAACTATCCCGACAACCGTCAGACCGACGGCGACCGCCACGCCAGCGCTCATCGTTGCCACCAGTCTCGTCCTGACGCCATCAGTCGCTACCGCGTGGGTACTGATGTTGAGTAAGTTGCTCTCCGTCAGCCCCATCACGACTAGTGCTTGCGTCTTCACCTTGGCCGCCACGGTTACCATCACATCGGGGCGGAGCCCCCACCACTCCATCTTGCTGACGCACCCCAGCATCTTCGCCATTCCGCGAACCGCCACTTATGCCACCATCTGGTCCTCGACGAGCACCGCCAGAACCACGACGAGCGCCGCCAAGCTCGGCACCTTGTTTACCTCGCCCATCGCCTGCACCACAACGCCTCTCGCCAACACCTCCACCTTGGCCACACCATCACCGTTTCGACTGCAATGAGACCGACGGCGATTGCCGCGCACGCGCCCATCATTACGGCATCTCCCGCCGTAAGCCACACAGCCGCCACGACATGATTCTCCACAGGCGACGACGGCCTCATGCCATCGAAGAGGTGATCCAGCACGACTTCAACGACCTTCGTCACTGCCGTCACCCTCAGATCGGCTACCACCGTCGCTGCCAGGGCGGCTGCTTTCGGCGCCCGCGCCACTGCTGCCACCAGATCTTCCGCAGCGGCTGCTTCTGCTACCTCCTTTTGCTGCGCGCCGATCTCCTGGGCCTCCTTCGCCATCGTCATTGCTGTCTCGGCGGTCGCTTATGCGATGATCTCTGCAAGGGCTTCCACCATTGTCGGCACCGCTGCTTTCCCTGGTAGCCCTTTTGCTCGTTATCGCTTTGGCTTGCTGTTTTTCGTTGAGCTCGGCATTCGTGGGGTAGTGGGCCTCGAGAAGGTGTCGCAGGAGGTGGCAAAAATTGGCGTGAAAGTGCGCCTTCCGCCAATCCGAGGATTCCGCGTTCAGCAGCGCTTCTCGAGCCGTGGCAACGGACACCCCAACAAGAGCAGCCACGAAGGCGAGGAGCTTGTCAGCAGTCTTGTCAGCGAAGATTCGCTTCGGTGCGACGACACGCATCGGAAGCATGGTCCTTAAGTTGTTCTCGGTGTGACCGAGCTCGGTCGTGTTGATTGAGTACGTTTGGGCGTTTGTTCTGACCAGCATCTTGAACAGGCCATTCAGCACGCGGTCATTCCACACGCCATCTCCCTTTCCCACACCAAATGTATCGATGACGGTGATTGTTCCCTCAGACGATTCTCAGACCCTCGCGGATTATATCTCTCTGCTCATGTCCGTGACCGACAGCGGTATAACTATGTCCATGTCCCGACCGGCAGCGTCCCACAACACACGATCAGTGCGCACGGGCATCAATGACAGGCCCCCGCTCTGAGTCATGCCGTCCTTGATCGCCTTGCCCCCTTATCGAGCGCCCCACGACGTTCCAGCAGCACCGCCAGTAAAATCGTAAACTGTCAATGACGAGAGCACTCGGAAGCCGCCGCGAGATCGGGGGGTGATTGACCTCGAGAAGAACGAAAAGAGAACGCCGTCCACAATCCTCTGTGTAAACGCGCCCCTGCCCCGAAATGACTGGTACGTACAGCGGGAAAGCTTCAACCGGCGCTTTTCATTTTGCGAAAAGAGCCATGGCAGGTGAATGATTCCCCCGTCGGGCTTGTGCGAGCCAGCGTCGGTGTGTCTGTCTGCAGCACCTTCCGGAACGGGATCGCTGGCCGAGGGTTACCGCGTTGCCACTTTGAGAGCGGGGGCAAGCGACGGCCCGGAGACGATGACCGCAAGGCGTGTCGCGTACGTGGGCAGGAATGGCGGGGTGGCAGCCGCACTGTTTGCTCAGAAGGCGAGTCCACCAGTAAATAGGAGGGACGCGGCGCCCTGCAGCGCGCTTCGTCGCAGGCGTGCGACAAGATGCATTCGAGAAGAAATGGAGCTGCCTGCGCGACGCAGCAGCCTCTTCGTAGAATGCATACAGCTCCCAACATGGTCGACTCAAGGCCAGCCACGTTTCCACATCCCGATGAACAGCCCTGCATTATATCAAGGCGCCTAGCGTCAGGAAGAAAGCTTGGGCCGGCGAATTCGAGCGCAGCTAGCGCCATTGTGAGCTTTCCAAATGTCAGCCCGCCGAGGCAGCCAATGGTTTTGCCGCGAGCCCCTTGGGAGACGGACACGAATGGAGTCTGAACCAGGCCCTACCATGGGTTCGGAATTTGGCCGTGGATATTCTCCCTCCGAACATCTTGGGACAGAGTATTTTTGCACTTTCGGAAAAGCAGCGTGAGTATTCGTATATGAAATATCCAAAGATGTGGGTATTTGTTACTCACTCATCACACATAATCGTGTTGCGGGGCTTCTTTGCGAAATGGGGGACCACTTCTTGTCGAGATCTGATCGGGGCGATTTTTTTGATTTCGGACATCATCGGAAGCGCTCGGCGACGGCGGGGATTGGTCGTGGCGACAGACTCGGGTGACAGCCTCGTACCGTCAAGCCTTCGTGATGTGGCCCATCACTGTTGCCCTGACCATGTCGATGTAGTAACACCCTCTGCAATGATGGCTGTTGCACCGAACGAGTGCAGAGAGTGGGGATGTGCGTCGAGCGTGCGCCGCAGCGTCCAAGGAAAAGTCTCGCAGCACGTGAACGGGGGAGGCAGCCTTTATGAAATTCCGGAATGGTGGATCGCCGTGAGGAAGGGACGGGGTATGCCGACGTCGGAACAGAAGTCTCGGCCGGGAACAAGCCGACGGCAAACTAACCCATCTGTTGCGCAAAACGGTGGAGGGGTCGACGACTGGAGAGATGGTGCCCAGGGCTGCTGGCCAGGGGTGGCAGACAGAGGCTATAGGGCGGGCCAGACAATGAAAAGTACGCAAGAAAGAAGGAACAACACACAGTTTCGGAAAGAGGCCACTGCAGAGGCGCGAACGAAAAGAGGAGGGGAGACTGCTGCTGGTTAGCGACCTGCGGGCGAGCAAGCCGCGGCATCGAAGGCGACAAGCAGCACCCAAGGACCAGCAATCAGTAGTGTGCATGGCACCCGCTTCTTTGTGCATGGAAATTGGCGCTGAGACTGTTTGAGCTTACGCGAAATACCGTACCGCAGCCTCAGCACATCTTTCGTTCCCTCATGCGGAGCAAGACGGGTACAGAGGAGTTTGGGCCTTGTAAGGTAATTGGCGCCGACGGCCAAGGTGTCGGCCAAGGTGTGCCTCTTCATACTGATGTTAGAGATAGCCCGCGGAGGGAGCCGCAAAAGCGATCCGATCTCTCACTGGCCAAACGGAGTGCCTCACGGAGCTGTGTTCTGATGCGGCCAATTCAAAGCCTCCGTTTCGAGTGCTTCGCTTGAACAGACTGCGAGAATGCTCGCAGCTCCGCGGCGCTTTCATTCGAAGGCCTGTACGCCTCCGCTTACACGTGACATACTCATTTCTGGATGTCGCATGAGTATTGTTTTGTATGCGTTCCCGAACGTGGGTGTAATTACCCACCTGTTACAAGCTTTTGGGCACGGGTGCCGACGCCTACATACTCATGGGTATACTCAATCAACAAACACCCACGGTGAGGCCTGGTTTGAACCGCTGGTGCTGCAGGGCCTGACCCAATAGCGTGTTGAGTCTACGCCGATGCCTGTTCGGACACCAGTGGTAGAGACTGCCCAACAGGCCGCGCGCGATCCGCGTGCCTGCCAGACGCCGCGACGGCTGCCGTCTGCACGCGAGACTCCGCGAATGCAGCAGGGAGGCTTGGAAGATCTTTCGGTCCCGATCGGCCGCCGTCCGAACCACGCCGCTTGGGCTTGAATAGGCGAGGCCCAGCCTCGCCCGGCCGAGCCACTGGCAGGGCTTCGTCTGGCCGTGGGCCTTGCAAGGCATCGGACGCTGCTGCCGCGGCTTCGGTAATCCTCAGCATTTCAGCCGCCAGGCAAGCCCCGTTTGCTCGGGCCCGTGTGAAGCCGCGCTGCTGACTGCGCCCATAAATGACACCACGCAACGCAATCTCATAAGATCCCCACATTGCGACGTCGTCGCCGTGAGACCTCGGCGGACAACCGTGCTTTGACATACCGGGAGTGACCCAACTGTCTCCGGACGCGGCCTGATCTCGCGTCGGGACATGATATGACAGCGCTGTGGTCGTAATGTTTCAATTGCGGTCGACCAGAGAGTGCGAAAGCGCGGCCCTGCCCAGCAGTGGGTCGGGCCCCGATCTAGCCGGCCTCCCCGCAGCTGGCCGACTCAGGTTTTCACCAGGACCGCCTTACCACAGAGGCGACTCAAACGGTGTCCTAGGCCTGCCGATCAAAAGACGTAGCCCTCTCTGTGGCGGTATTGGGAGAAAGGGAATATCGAAGAGAAGGAATCCAACCTGTGACCTCCAAGATAGTAGTTTCGCGCGCTAAACCACTAGGCCACAGGCATTTCATCCATGATGTTATGCCAAGTTGGGGGTTAAAAATCCCCTCGTATTACGAATACCCACCCCGGGTAAGCCTGCTCCTCCACGACCTTGTGCAGTTCAAGTACCTTCCCAGCGGTTGCCACAACCGCGACACTCTCGCACAGGCGGCGGGCGCTTCCACGAAAGGGACGTTCACACCGACGACGTGGATACGCGGCCCTGCCCAGCAGAGGGGAAGTCCGCAATCCAGCCGGCCTCCCTGAAGGCGGCCGACTCAGGTTTGCCCCGGGGCCGCCAGTCCAGAGGCAGCTCAAACAGTGTCCTGGGGCCGTCTCACAAAAGAGGCGGCACTCTTGCGCAGCCGGCGAGAGCCGACACGAAACGGCCCCCTCGCCGGCGACTTGGATGCGCGGCCCTGCCGAGCAAAGGGGCGGGCCGCGATCCAGCCGACACTCACAAAGCTGGCCGAATCAGATGTGCACCGGGGCCACCTGTCTACAGATTGTCCAAACAGTCTCCTGGGGCCGAAAACCCAAAGAGGCGGCCCTTTTGGGCCGCCGGCAGGCGCCCACACGAAATAGGCGCCCACGCCAACGGCGAAGACACGCCGTCCTGCCCAGCAGCAGGACGGGCCGGTTTCCAGCCAACCTCTTCGAAGGTGGCTGATTCAGGTTCGCACAGGGGCCAGCCGTCCTGTGCCAGCCCAAACAGTGTCCTGGGGCCGGCTGACCACAGAGGCGCCCCTCTTGTGCCGCCGGCGGGGCCCCACACAAAGCGAACGCCCATGCCGACGGCGTGGATACGCCGTCCTGCCCAGCAGAAGGACAAGCCGCGTTCCAGCCGGCCTCCCCGAAGGTGGCTGATACAGGTTTGCACCGGGGCCACCTGTCCGGAGGCAGCACAAACAGTCTTTTTTGGGGCGAATTTCCAACTAGGTGGCCCTTTTGGGCCGCCGGCAGGCGCCCACACGAAAGGGGCGCCCACGGCGATGGCGTGGATACGCCGTTCTGCCCAATAGAGGGGCGGGCTGCGACCCAGCCGGCCTCCCCGAAGGTGGCCGACTCAGGTTTGCACTTGGGCCGCTTGTCCAGAAGCGGCCCCGACAGTGTCCTGGGGCAGCCCAACCAAAAAGGCGGCTCTCTTGCGTTCCCAGCGGGCGCCCACACTGTGGGGGAATCCCCCTGAACTCAGATGACACGACGCTCCAGCCGAGGCCGGAGGGAGCCGTTTGCGAGCTTCCACGGAGCGTTCTCGGGACGGGGCTGACGTGTGGCGCCCCCCCGGGCGAGTGCCCGGAGTGGCCCCCAACCTCATCCCTAACACCCTCTCCTGTGGCGTTAACGAATGAGCATCTCATTGTCGAGCCTCCCGGTGGGGCCTGACAGAGACGAAAGAGGCGCCGGCCCCCTTCAACAGGGCCCCCTGGAGGGGCCGACAAGCGCTCGGAAGCTTCCCCACTCGGGGAAGGACCCAAAACCGAGATCAGATCCCGGTCATTGAAAGTATTTCCCAAGGACTTCCATTGGAGAATTGAAAAGTACTGGGGCAACGTCCCTTGGGATTGAGAGGGACTTACCAGTCCAGGCAAAGCCAATAATCTATGTGCCAGATATCCTTTCCAGTGAAAGAGTTTCAATGGATCCGTAACAGAGGCCACCGGAGTCTCCTGTTCCAGGACCGTGGCCGATTTGGCACCGGACCCGCCACGACCGCCTCGTGGGCAATGTTTGTTTGCGCGTTTTGCTCCCCCCGAGGGTGTATGAGTGTGAGTTCTGGGATCGACCTGCTTCAATGAAAACATCAGCGTTTCGCTTGCGCTAGCTCCGGCGTTTAAGTACGCCTCGCGCTCTGTGATCCAGGCGCTTTTGTCTTGCCGTTGTGTCGCTCTGCATCCTGTGCTGGGTTTTCTGACGGGGCCGTGCCACGTTGGCTTTGCGGGCAGAAACCATTACAATTGGTGGATCAGCGGAGGACAGGGTTCTGCCCTTCCTGAGCAGTCGACCTACCCTGTGCCCATTCTTACTGTGGTTTTTCGCTGTGTCTTTATCGTGCCCTTTGGTGTGACTGAGCTGCTGTGGTTGTCTGAGTAGAGTGATTCTCCGGAAGGAGGACGGCGTCCTTTCGTCATGAACGTACCAGGGGTGACGGGGACCGGCGCCGAGGGCGCCGAAAACTCTTCAAAGGGTGACCGTCACGGAGCCAGCGATGGTTCGGGCGTCGTGGGCCCCGGAGGAATGCCTCCTCGGACGGGGAATCGAACCTGCTCGACAGCGTCAGAGCGCGGCGGGTTGGAAGATTGCCGTGGGGATGTCTTGAATGCGGAGAGCCATGCAGCCGCAGCGGCGTCCTCCTTACACAAGCGCCGTCTCTTTGTCTCTTCCGCCCACGTACGTTCTTTTCTCTTAAAAGGGGCAGCACCAAACCCTTGCGAGCGTGTGAGGAGCCGGCGACCAGCGGCTTGGCCGTCTGCAGCAGAGGGCGGCGCCTGGGCCGATGCAGCAGCACGCTTCCCGTCGGGCACGCCGGGAGGAGCCAAGGCAAGCAAGGACGAGAGAGCTGCGCCTGAAGAAGGGTTCGACGGCTGAAGGATGCTCGAGGATGTCTTGACGACCGCCACTGGTGTAGAAGGTGCGATGACGGCGACAGCACAAGTCTGGCCGAACGAGGTGCTCCCATCTTCAGGGATCTTGCCCAACGCAGGGAAGCAAGTCGCATCGTGCGGTGACCCCGCTGTCGGGGACGCCACAATGGCGGCGTTTAGAAGACGCGCATCTAGTGTCGGCTTGATCTTGATCTTGAGCTGCCGAGGCGGCCGTCTGCGAACTGCTGCTGCAATGTGGCGTGCTTCCAGCGCGTCACAAACGGCGCGAAGGTCCTCACGGGACTTGAGGACGAATGCAGGCCTCCATGCAGACCTCCGCGCCGCACCCGAGTATAGTAGAGCACAACGGTTCTCCACAGAGCACTTGAAAAATGAGGAAAATAGGACAAAACATACATACCACAGGCGACTGTGGCCCCCTGTTGTGGCGCCAATGGGTAAACGACGGAAAGGCAAGAAGAGATCCACCGTGCCGGTAGCGCATCGGTCTCGACAGCCAGCTTCTCAAGCGCCACAGCATGAACCTAACTAAATATCTCGTCATGCACGCGAGAACACGTGGCGGCCCTGCAACCGCCAAATGAGTTGAGGAATGCCAGTGTGGCAACAGGCTGACGCGTATGCGCCGCAAATCCATCTGCAGCCACCCTCATAACTCGCTTCAGGCAGAAAACACTAGACAACACAGCACACTGCCAGTGGTTCCCCTCATAAAAAAAGAACACCCACTTGAAATAGTCAAGCTCGTTGACACCCTGCGTCATCGCGAGCACCCCAGCAGGCCCGCGCTCACGTAGCAGCTTGAAAAAGACGCTACAAAGCACAAGACAGCCTCGGGAGTCGCTCGACGAGAGCTCTTCTTGCCAGATGTAGCGAGCAAGAGCGTCAATGACACCATCACGCGCCTCTTGACCAGCGTCCAAACTCCGGACATCCGCCGGAGAGACCTGGATGCCAGTGTAGGGGCCTCGGGAGTACACAAAGGCGACTTCGCCGCCGTCATCAACCGCGTCCTGGGCCACAGCGGGAGATCCGGCGCTGGCCGCATCCGGCAGCTGCGAGGCTCCAGCCACGCCGTCGTCGTCAACCGCGTCATGGGCCACAGCAAAAGGCCCAGCGCAGTTCGCATCCGGCAGCTGCGAGGCACTGGGGACCGAGACGTCACGACGAGGCAGCGCGCCTCTCCAAGTGTGCATGGTGACGGGCTTGAGCTTGGGCGTGGGAGAGGTGAACAGCAATGATGGCGCGACAACCGAGACGTTGGCGGCACATGAGCGCAGGCTGGAACGAGGGGCCCGCAAAAGAGGACGTTAAGACAGTCCTTTTTCTGCCTGCAGAGCACACACACGACAATTACACTTTGGAATCAACCTGCGTATATATGGTTCACTTGTGTGTATCCAATTCTGTTGCTTCAAACAACGGTGTCATGGAAAGTGTAATCTAGAAGTCATGTTAAATGTACAATTGTGTATCCAACTGTTAATGACAACACGATGTGTGCGGCACGAGATCTTCGATTAATCAACATATCTATCGAAGTCCTCCGTTAAGGATTTGAAAGTTTGTCATCCATGGTCAGGTGGCCGTTCAAAGGGGGTCGATACAAATAAATTGGGCCAGAACTAGTACTTGTGGCGAGGTGAGACATACGCCTCTCAGAGCGATCTCCGTGACGAGGTGCCGGCGAGCTGTGATTTCACCTCTGTACCGCTGTACCGGCATGGCCTCTCATTGGCCCAATCTTTTACCCACACCACAAGCATCCGCTCCGCGGGCTCCCGCCGCCCTTTCTTGAGATCGGCTGCTGCCGTCAACGGGCAGGCACTTGGAGGTCGTGTCTGTTTTTCCTTCCCACCTCCATAATTGGTTTTGTATCCACAAACACCCGCGAGTGAGCTGCACTTCTGGCGCAAAGGCGCCCGGTGACGGAGGACGCCCGGTAACGCGCTCGGTGGCTGCAAGTTCCGCTGTGGTGCACACCACGGCGACCATGAAGCCGATGCCGCACGACGCAGACGTCAACACTGCGGTGGCGGATCCCGCCTCGGCCAACCAAGTGTCGCATCCGGCCACCATGCTCGACCCGGTGGCGCCACTCGGCGTTGGTGTCAATCTGACAGGGGCACGACCCGCCTTAACCCATCCGCAGGCTGCCGCCTCTACCGCCGCCGCCGTTCCGCCGCTTCCGGAAGGCGGCGCCCTCTTAATGCCGGCCCGCGGCATCGTGCGCCGCCTTCGGCACTCCCTGGGTGGTGCCGCTGGCCTTCATGCCCGCTGCTACAGAGCGGGCCGCAGCCAACCCGACACTCGCGGCACCGCAAGCGCCATGTCTTCCATCGTCTGCCACCATGCGGTCACGGGGAAAGAGCATGCGACAGAGTGCAGGCAGGCGGTGGACGCCACCTGAGTTGTGTCCCTCCCTGAGGCGGCCTTTTGAGCAACAGTGTCGGTGGAACATCAGGTTTTCCACTCGGCTCTTCAGGCGGCCGCCGCTGAGCCAGGTCTCATGTCCGCTGACGTACGTGCCGCTTGTAGCGCGGCGGGCGCCGCTGATGTTAGGGCTGCTGCGGCTGGTGCTGGCCCTTGTGCCGCTGATGGTGGGGCGGGCGCCGGTGGCAGTGAATCGGGTGCTGCGGGCGATTGCGCGGGCGCCGCCATTGGTGAGGCGTGCTTCACTAGTGGTCGGGCGGGTGCCGTTGCTCCTCGCCCTAGCGCCGCTGGTGGTGGGGCGGGCGCCGGTGGCAGTAAATGGGATGCTGCTGGCGGTTGCGCGGGCGCCGCTGTTCGTAGGGCGTGCCCCGTTGGTGGTGGGGCGAGTGGCACCCTCTACCCTGAGGGATCTATCGTCCACTTGCAGCGCCTCTTTGTCTTGTCTCCGCGCTTCCCGGTCGCGCCGTCGGGCTTCGACGCTGTCGTCAAGGCCGTGTGGCCGCCTGGGTATTCTGCGGCGCAGTGCACGCCGTATTTTGTTCCCAACGGCACTCAGTCGAGCACACAGTGTCTCTGCGCTCGTGTGGCCGTTCCACAGTCAGTGGTCACGCTGGACTACGCCGCGGACAGGCGCACGGTGTATGTTTCTGTGGCCACCATGGAGCGCCTCCTGTCCAGCACGCGGGACTCGCTGCCGTCGTACTCCCCAATGTTCGCTGTTCGGCACGACAAGCTGATGCTTGACGTGGCCAAGCCTGCGGGGTTCTGCGTGAGCGCCTGCTGGCTGCCCGCAGAGTTTGAGGACTACCTGCTCCCTGTCGGCTCCATGCTGTCAAAAGACATGCTTTTCCGCTCGATACTGTATAGCCAAGTTTTGCATTTCTGGACGTCGGTGTACGAGCGTACCAAGCTGCACTGTCTCACCCACCGGGGGAGGGCGGACATCTCGGGCGAGGATATGTTGGTGCAGCCCCATACGTGCTTTGCGTAATGCCTACCACTTGGAATTTTTCTCTGCTTTTGTTTGCACATAGTTTGCGTCTGGAACTGGTTCAAGAAATGAACCTGGTTGGCGGGCTCATACGGCACGAGTGGTCTCACGGCGCTTCGCCCATGTTGCGCTAGAACCGCTGTGCGCCACAAGAAAGAGGCATAGAGAGATGTAGTGTCCATTCTACTGACCGCCTCATTTGAGCCTCTCAGGCTCATTTGAGCCTATTTTTTATGCCTCTCTGTGACCAGGTTCCGGCCTCGGCTGCTCTTTCTGAGAATAGATCTGGACTCAGCGCA
>Ga0209187_1002801_pt1 | contig 15733 bp, 13 predicted proteins | sample BantaG_FD_187430 | JGI IMG/M metagenome (GOLD analysis project Ga0209187, IMG submission 187430) | Marine algal microbial communities from Bantry Bay, Ireland - BantryBay_4 metaG (SPAdes) (version 2) | ecosystem: Host-associated > Algae > Red algae > Unclassified | place: Bantry Bay, Ireland... | reverse complement strand
AAAATGGTTTTCACCTCTTCATCCCAATCCGATTTCAAACCATCTAGGTCAGGATAGATGCCTGCTTCGTGACATGCGATTTCATAGTCTGCAGGTTTAAACATTTCTCCCGTGTAAGGCCATAGATCTTCAAGTGCCTCGTTGATGCGGCGATTACTTTCTGTGGTGCCATCACCCAATCTGATAACCCACTCGGAACTCCACTTGAGATGATAGGTAATCTCTTTGATCGATTTCTCAGCGATGGCAGCCAAGTCTTTATTATTTGATGTCAGCAATCTTTGGTAGCGAGCATAATTAAATGCGTCGTACAAAAACTGTCTCAATATCGTCTTGCCAAAATCCCCATTTTTTTGCTCTACCAAAAGCACATTTTTGTAAGCAATCGCATCGCGTGTGTAGGCCAGCGTATCTTCCGATGCACCATCTCCTTTTATATTTGCAGCAAGCTGAAAGATGTTTCGAGATTGCCCAACTAGATCCAAGGCGATATTGGTCATCGCCATATCTTGTTCTAGTATCGGGCCGTGACCACACCACTCAGACAATCGATGTCCAAGTACAAGCGCGTTGTCCCCAAGATGTAAAAGAAAATTATACAAATGATCTTGCATTACATATGTTTTAGTTCGTCAGGTAGATTGTAAAAGGTCGGGTGTCGATACACCTTGTCATTGGCAGGATCGAATAATGACTCCCCTTCATCAGGATCGCTTGCGGAGATATGTTCTGACTCCACTACCCAAATGCTGATACCTTCACTACGACGCGTGTACACATCTCTCGCATTGGTCATCGCCATCTCCGCATCTGCCGCATGCAAGCTGCCAACGTGCTTATGATTTAGACCATTTTTACTTCTAATAAATACTTCCCAAAGGGGCCACTTTATCATACTAAGCTACTTTTTTGTTATTTCGATTTGCTCTCTTTTCTGCGTGTGCCATAGCTGCTTCACGCACCCAAGCACCTTCGTCCCAAGCCTTATTTCTCGCTGCCAATCGCTCCTTATTACAAGGACCGTTGCCTTTGACCACATTCCAAAACTCATCCCAGTTGATCTCACCAAAGTCATAGTGGCCACGCTCTTCATTCCATTTTATATCCGGATCAGGCAATGTAACGTTGAGCACTTTCGCCTGCTCGTAGCTTACATCTACAAACTTTTGTCGAAGCTCATCATTCGTAAATCGCTTGATCTTCCACTTCATACTTTGTATGGTATTAGGCGAGTCACCGTCCGTAGGTCCGAACATCATCATCGCTGGCCACCACCATCTATTGACAGACTCTTGCAGCATTTCTTTTTGCTCTTTCGACCCCTTACTTAAGTTGAGCAAGATTTCAAAACCCTGTCGCTGGTGAAAACTTTCCTCCTTACAAACCCTAACCATAGCTCGTGCATAAGGCCCATAGGAACATCTACATAGAGGCACTTGATTCATGATCGCAGCACCATCTACTAACCAACCGATGCTACCCATATCCGCCCATGATAAAGTCGGATAATTAAAAATACTCGAGTACTTTGCCTTACCAGAATTCAGTAGTTCAAACATCGTCGTTCGGTCTATCCCTAGCGTCTCCGCAGCACTATATAAATAAAGTCCATGCCCAGCTTCATCTTGCACCTTCGCCATCAGCGCTACCTTTCTTCGCAGTGTAGGCGCACGCGTGATCCAATTGCCCTCAGGCAGCATCCCCACTATTTCAGAATGTGCGTGCTGAGATATTTGCCTGATCAGCGTCTTGCGATATGCATCCGGCATCCAATCCTTAGGCTCTATCTTCTCCTCCTTATCTATCTTGGCTTGAAATATTTCTTCGAGATTCCGTTCCATGATTTTGAGTTTTTTTCTTTAAACTATTAATTTTATGGCCTGATTGACAAAACTTTTAAAGTGGTGTCAGGGCATGACCTCGATGAAAAAAATCGAGGTCGGGCTATCCGTTCCTACACTTTCGTCATGCTGTTTATTCAGCCAACCATTTGGAAGGTATTCGTTCCTCATCCCATCCAAACGGGGCTTCATTAACCATCACTTCCTCAGTGTACCACTTCTATCCCTCATGCAGGCTCGTTAAGTCAATATATCTTAAAAAAAAGATATTGCAACTCGCCTACTCCAAATATACAACATATAAATGCAAAATACGAAACAATTGTTCGTATCGAATTTAAACTCATAATTGCCCTAGATTAGATGAAAAATGTAAGACAATTGTTAAACTGCAACAGAATCTAAGTTTTCACACTCTTTATCAATAGTTTATATATTTTTTTTGCTTTTTTTGCTTACTCAAGTGCATTAGAAGCTTTTTAGGCTAAAAATTAAACTTATATGCTTGATTTACACGTATATGTAACTGATATATAAGAGACACAAATAATAATAAAGGATACCGCATGAACATTTTAGGTATTTCTGGGCTTTATCATGATTCGGCTGCTGCCTTAATTGTCGATGGCAAGGTTGTCGCCGCAGCGCAAGAAGAAAGATTCACTCGGATCAAACATGACAAGGAATTTCCAGTGCAGTCCATTAAATATTGCTTGAAGGAAGGTCTTCTTAATATTGACCAGCTGGACGCAGTAGTCTATTACGAAAAACCAGGCCTAAGATACGATCGGTACATGGAGTCCTATACCTACTTTGCCCCGCAAGGATTCAAATCATTTTTAGGGCATTTCCCTATCCTGTTTAAGTGGAAACACTTTTTTACCAACAAAATAATAAAGCACCTCAAAGAGGTTCAACCCTTTGATGAGTCAAAGCTCAAAATACTTTATACAGAGCATCATCTTTCTCATGCAGCAGGCGCATACTACCCTTCTGGGTTTGATGACGCTGCCATATTGACTGTAGATGGTGTAGGCGAATATGCGAGTGCTTCTATCTGCCACGGTAAAAACAATAAGATTACTATTCTCAAAGAATTGAGATGGCCACATTCATTAGGGATTTTGTATTCTGCCTTCACTCAGTTTCTAGGATTCAAGATCAATAATGGAGAATACAAGGTCATGGGATTGGCGCCTTATGGAATAGTTGATTCTGAGGAAGTGAATCGCTTTATCAAAATCGCCAAAGAAAATCTCATTGACATTGCTGAGGATGGATCTATCTGGCTCAACCAAGATCATTTTCAATATGCGACAGCTAGTGGTGGAAAAATAAAAGTTGATCATTGGGAGAGGATATTAGACATGCCTATGCGTCTAGCAGATTCCAATTTGGAACAGACACATTGTAACCTTGCCCTCGCTATCCAATTGATCACCGAAGAGGCTGTTCTCAAAATGGCTGCTGAAGCAAAACGTCTAACTGGTAGCAAAAATCTTTGCCTTTCTGGCGGCGTCGCACTTAATTGCGTTGCCAATGGAAAACTACTCAAATCAAAAATGTTTGATCAGATGTTCATCCAACCTGCCGCTGGAGATGCAGGTGGAGCTGTTGGTGCTGGATTAGCTGCACATCACATCTACTATGATCAAGCCTTAAAGAAAATAGACAATCAAGAGAATGTATACCTTGGTCCAGAATTTTCGGACTCGGATATGCGAGAGGTATTATCGAAGCACGAATCAGCTTATCATCAATTTGATACGGACCAGACGCTTTGTGACAAAGTCGCCAAATTAATTGCAGACGATAAAGTAATTGGTTGGTACCAAGGCCGCATGGAATTTGGGCCACGTGCATTGGGCAACCGGTCTATACTAGGTAACGCCACCAGCCTAGACATGCAGCGTAAAATCAATCTCAAGATAAAATTTAGAGAAGGCTTTAGACCTTTCGCACCTTCTGTGCTTATCGAAGACAATCAAAAGTACTTTAATATAGATACAGAATCTCCATACATGCTCTTGGTGACGGATGTGCAAAAAGAAGTTATGCGTCCTTTACCAGACGGCTATGACCAAATGCACTGGAGAGATAAACTGGACGTCAATAGATCTGAGATACAAGCAGTGACCCACGTCAACTTTTCGGCCAGAGTACAGACAGTCACTCCACAGTCCAATGCGAAATATTATAAACTCATTGAGTCATTCAAAAAAATAACAGGATACGGTCTGTTGATCAATACTAGTTTTAATGTAAGAGGTGAGCCTATCGTATGTACTCCTCAGGATGCATACAATTGCTTCATGCAAACCAATATGGACTATTTGGTATTGAATAACTTTGTATTCTCTAAACAAAAAAATGACGAGTATTTAGATGCACTGCAAAATAGTGAGTTCACACAAAACGTAATCAAATAATATCATGAATCTTAATAATCCTATCCTAGTTTTTCTTTCTAGCATCTACTACGTGTGTATCGTCTTTCCAATGTCTTTCTTCACTAAAGGGTCAGCAGGTAGAAAGCTTTTTAATCTAAATAAAAAGCCAGGTGGCTCGTATTTTCATGAGCGAAATCATGAATATGGGAAGGAGGATTTTGAAAAGGGGTGAGTAATCCTATTTTGATCGAAAATGACGCTCTATCAAGTAATAACCCTTCATCGAATTTCCATCCAAGTTAATCGTAAAAATTTCTTTTGAAGACTCTAAACATATAATTTGAGTATAATCAATATTTACAATATTATGGGATTCGCCACATATACAATACATCTTATCAAACAAAATCGAGATCTACAGAAATCAATGCAGGCAAAATATGATCAGCGTCTAGATGTTGCTGTATCTGGAGAATGCACAGAGGCCAGGCTCAACCTATCTAGGCTTAGCAAAGAGCAAGCAGACTATACTAAAATAAACGAACTGATTAAGAAGACCCTAATCGCATTGGCACTTTTTATACCATTTGCTTACTATGCGTGTAAGTGGATAAACTCGTACTTATATTAGTTGTTGAAAACAATCCCCGCCTATTTCAATGTGAATAAGCAGGGATTTCTTTTTCATAGCTTCATTATCCTTTAGGGATTTACAACTATCTTTTCAGTGATCATGCCATGCTTGGAAGCAATGTTTAGCAGATAAGTTCCAGCCGATAGATTCCTGAGATCAAGATTCAAATTTTCATTCGGAGATATCTTATGATCTTGCTCATAGACAGATGTTCCAACTATATTCATCACACTCACTGTATACATATCATCTGTGAAAGATTGACTCGTCTCGATGGATAGGTTTTCTTTCGTTGGATTAGGAAAGACTTTCCAGTGATTTTTATCCACTAAAGATATTGCATTGACATTTTCAATGGTGATATCTTTTACCAAAATACTATCACAACCAAAAGAATTTGTGAGGACCTCGTACATAATAGTATCCATAGTAATGAGGGTCTCATTTATCAAAGTACCTGATTCTACATTCAAATACTGAATGGTAGAATCCACAGGCAATAGATGGATATCCACAATAGCAAAACTGTCCAGGTACTGTGAGGCATGCAGTACACTAATGGTCGTATCTCTAGTATACAAAACTTGTTCATACATTTCGTTGGCGCATAAATCAACACTCATCATACTGAAGGTAACTGGTCTCTCTATCGTATGAAAAACTGTATTGGTGATAATTGGGTCATTGAAGTCAAAATAAATAGCAGCTGTATTTTCTATTAACGTACTAGGAAGATTTCCATCTACTTGATTTATTTTAAATTCTACAAACCCGTTAGACTCCACCAAATTAGTAGTGCTGTCTGGAAGTAAAATATTATCGAAAGTAAAAACAATGATATTTCCTTGTTCTATAGTTAGTGTATAATCGTGACTACCAATACCCGCCTCAAAAGACGTCATATCTAATTCGCTAGTAATGGTATCTCTGATTACAACAGTAAAAGCTGTATCTGTTCCGGTGTTCTGAAATCTAATCTTATACTCCAGATCTTGGGATGCAGAGATGTAATGCTCGGCACCAGCACCGACTGGAATTGCTGATTTATCATTCGGATCATAAGAGCCTCGATTCTCAACGCAAACCATGTCTGTGAATGGATCATCATCGTACTGATTGAAACTAGAGATAAAATCAAAATCTGTCCCTGTACAAAAAGCTTCTGCCCCAACTTGATTCCCTAGTGGATGAAAGGGTTCTTGTTCTGCGATTACTTTGACAGTTGAACCTGGTTCGTATTCCACAAACTGAATAGTCTCTCCTGCCTCAAGGGAATAATTATCCCATCTCGAAACAATGATGTCATCTACAATAACTATATAAGTTAAGTCATCTGCGGTGGAAACACCTCCAATATTAGTAAGGCTAAAAAAAATAGAATCTCCCTCACAAATAGCCTCGACCACTACATTAGCTCCAGACCACAATGAATCCTGCGGTACACATAGCGTATCTGGAAAAACATGGGCATCGATACAATGCTCTTGCCCTAAGATAGTATTATCGCAGTTGGGCGTCACCCATATACTGAAATTGCCACAATCTCCTATACCTACTTCACCGATATCAAAAAACAAGGTGGTGTCCTGTTGATCTGCTATTGGAATAGAAGTATTATCAATATCGAGGAATGAGTCAATATTTAATTCTATCATGGCCTCTTCTTCTGCGAAAGTGCCTTGGTTACAATATTGGACTACTACTCGGTTGCTGAAGCATCTGCGTAGGAATCCAAAACCGACGTCTACTTCTATGAAGGAGCAGGGTGTGATAGCACTTGTTATCAGATCAGCATTTGTAAGGGTATCAAAAAAGTTTGTAAATTCAATTTCAGTGGTATCGCAATTGAGCCAGTAGTCGTTTCTTGGAACTACTCTCAAATCATATTGACCGGTATCTACTTGTATGCTGTAAGACCCATCAGAATTGGTAGTGGAATGGAAAATCTGACTACCTGAAGCAATGACTTCCCAGTCATTTAAATTAACGTCTAATGAATCAATATTACAATCGTTGGTAAGATCTCCTACTACTGTTCCATTAATTTCATTTGTAAATATCACCCCATTACTATTCGCTCGAAACGGGTATAAAATGGATTGGGTACCCGGTGAACTCAACATGGAAACTCCAGCATAACCGCCATTTGACAATTCTATTACTGATTTAATGCTATTAAATCTGAGAGGGTATGGCAGTTGAGTCAACTCAGTGCTCAAAAGATTGACTTTATTATTATCAATCCTTAATTTTGTGAATTTTAATTCTCTGTCAAAGCCAACTCCCACAATTGTGCACAAATCATCTTTGTAAAACACATCTTCTACACTATAAAAACCTTCTATATATTCACCGTCAATTAAACTCCCAGAATAGGATCCCAAAATAAGCACCTCTCCATTTGAGGATATAAATAGAACATTACCAGCATGTTCAAATATATGAACATTACTCGGATCTGTTCGCCAGATAGGAGATGACCATTGCCTTTGTGCATCTTGAAAAGCAGAAATAAATGCTCTTTCAAAGTATTTCTCTTTGTCTATATTTGTGCTTACGTCAACTTCTAAATATGTCCCTCGTACTTCAGAATAGACTATTTCTAAACCGTTAATCATCTTCCTATGATACTCTGTTTCAACAAATTCAATTACGTTATTAGGCAAAAATGAAGGATCTATTTCTTGATGCATTTGATAGCTACCTTGTGGAATAATCCCTCCATCGGTTCCAATGAAGAAAGATTGATCTCCTGCAATAAATCGCTTCTGCAAAAACATTTCATTTTCCCAAATCTCAAAATCTGTAATTGGTCTAAGATTTAACCTCTCTCTGCTAAAAAATTCGCCTTCCATGTCTAGTTCAATTTCCCAAACTAATACCCCATCAAAATCTATTCTAAAGATATATGGCTGGGAAGCAAATTGGGATTGTTTAACAGCTCGAGAACCATAAACTACAAAACCATCTTCTAACAAGAATACGCTGTTGATATTCGTCCTCCGAGTAGCGTCAATTTCTGAGTAATTCATTCTCCATACTAATTGGTTATCTGAATCATATTTTTCAGCATGAATCTGTGGGTGAATTGGGGACCCGGGAAAAGCTCCATCATTAATAATAATTGAAGAATGATCAGATAGCTGATGAATATAAGCCGTTGAACTATAAGATATTTCAAACTGGGAAAGTTTTTCTCCATCATTCGATATGATGTGACTATTAAATGCCCCGCCAATACCCTGTGTACTTCTGATAAGCAAATCTCCTGTTGATAATTCCTCTACATCAACTCTCTCAACAGAAAACGTATCAATAGGGTGAAAGAAGCCTTGCCCGAATAGACTCCCAACAAAACATGCCAGTGATATAAATAATATAAATCGTTTCATAATTTTAAGTTTTTAGTTCACTCTTCAAATATGCTTGTATATCAGCCTTAAAAAAAGTAAATTTATTCGCATTTGTCGCTCATATTTTCTGTAATTCTTATATAACTATATGACATTCAGTATATAAATAATTATTTTATCGTAATTTTAAACCTATGAATCAACCCATATTTATTGCCTCTTGGTTGAAATTGGATAAAAAAGTACAGAAAAGATTCGCTCTTTTTGTTGAATCACCCTATTTCAACACAAATCCTCAACTTACAGAATGCATAAAACACTTGAATGCTGCATTCCAAAAAAGAACACTGGATGACTTCAAGGCAGTACTATTCCAAAAAATATTTCCGAGCCAAGATTATGAGGATAGTAAGATAAGGTATATTCTATCAGACCTAACTTGTCTTTTGAAAAAATTCATAAGCATTGAATTAGACCAAAGAACCACAACTGAGCAGAAGCTAGAGTTGGTAAAGTTGGTTTCTGAATTAAATATGGAAAAACTTCATAGTAAAGAATGGAATCTCTTAGAAAAACAAATAAACAGTGTACCAGATCAGTATCAAGCAAATCCGCTTACCAAATACAAATATTATCTGGAAGCACAGGAACAACTCAATGCTAAATCTAGAAAGAGCTACACACACCTACTCGATGCATCTTACCATCTAAATGTATACTTCATATCTGAAAAACTGAAGCTTGCCTGTCTAAATATTGGACATCAATCTGATGAAGTTTCTGATGAAGAACTAGTTTTACTAACTGCCATACTTCATGAAGTAAAAGCAGGCAAATATGATCATAGCCCTCAAGTGATGATCTACTTCTACGCTTATGAAATGCTTATTAATAACAATGACCTCTACTACTTCAAACTTTCTGAATGGTTGGATAAGAATACAAATCTACTTCCAACAAAAGAGGAGGAAGACATTTATTTGCTTGGAATTAACTTTTGTATAGCTCGAATCAATGCGGGCAACAGAGACTACATGAAACATGCATTCGATCTTTACAAATCTGGTCTTGCATCCAAGGTATTTTTAAAAGATGGATACCTCTCTATCCATAACTATAAAAATATACTTCGACTCGGTTTGACTCAAAAAGCATACGGATGGACAGAATCCTTCCTGTATGAGTTTAAAGAATGGTTACCGAAGGAGGAGGCAGAAAATACCTTTACCTATAACTTAGCCTACTTCCATTTTCAAAAAAAAGATTATGAGCAGGCTATGGATTTATTGAGAGAGGTAAAATTTAAAGATGTTTATAACAATCTTGATTCTAGGCGTATCCTTCTGAGAATCTACTATGAGCTGCAAGAATGGTCAGCCTTGGACTCTCATCTAGACAGCTTTCAATCTTTTGTCATACGGCAAAAGAATATCGGATACCATAAAGCAGCCAACCTAAATCTGGTGAAGATCACTCGATTGATGATGAAGAAATTTCCACTGTCAGACAAATCAAAAGAACAAATCAAAAAGCGTATTAAGAACGCGATTCATCTTGCAGAAAAGGATTGGGTAATTCAATCGGCAGGGATAATTTGAATCCTTTCTTGGACTAGTGCTGTGCAGTAGTGGCGACCGATTGGGAGTCAGACTCGAAGGCTTGCCCGACTATTTTCAGGCGGGGAAGCGGAGAGGCCGAACGAATAGTGAGCTACGAAACATAACGACCCGACGTAGCTCTTCGCGCAGTCGGGAGGCCCCAAATAAGTAAAAACCAAAAACCCTACCCTGAAATAAAATCTACAATCTTCCGAAACACCACTTTGTGCTGCAAGCCATGACCATAACCATTGGTGATAAAAAGCTCCGAATGATTGAAAAGTTCGTGATACAATTTGGCATCCTCTATACTGATCACTGCGTCCCCCTCATCGTGAATAATCAAAGTTGGAGTATCCACATTCTGAACCATGTGAGGCGCTGAAATATCATCGATACTCATGTCAAATGTATTGACAAAGTGTGATTCCACAGCAGTATTCACCCGTGCAGATATACCCACAGTATCCCCGAAAGAGGTAAACATCTGACGTAAATGAGTTGGTGTTCCTAGTAAAACAATATGCTCAAATTCAGGATAGTCATACCTCGATAAATAAAAACATATCGAAGCGCCACCAACAGAATGTCCAGCCATAACCTCAGGCTTAAATTTCATCACAGCCTCGTTGATGGCTGCAATATATTGTATCATGTCAAAGGCGGCATTACTGGACGCACCGTGCGCAGGAGCATCAATAGCGACCACCTTCCAATCCTGCTGTACAAGCATTTTTTGTAAACTTCTCCAGCGAGCAGAATTGGACTCCCATCCATGCATCAGCAATATCGTTTTGTGCCCATTAGGATTCCATGTATAGTGGGCGATCTGTCCATACTCCGTGGTGAGTGTGCCCTGACTATCCGCTGTGTCAAGAATAATTTGATCCTTGGGTCGAATGCGACCCGCTCTAGGTCTGCAAAATAAATTCATCGCAGTCCTGGCCATCAAATTTGGTGTGAATAAACCACCCACATTAAAACCAAAACCGATCGCCTTAGGAATCATTTTTTGTATCCGTTGCTTCATCTTCATTTGCTGATACCCTTGATCAAAAGTGAATTGATAACTTTAAAAATGTGCTCGACATCCCAAACCGTCGTGGCGTGATACACCCATTGCATGCTGCTCAAGATGGTGTGCAGACAAATACTTGGATCCACGGTTTGTAAAGTGCCGTCAGAGACTCCTGCAGTGATGATTTGTAAAAACTGACTTTCGTATTGCCTTCTTTTTTCTTTGAAGTCCGACAAGGCTGGTTCGCCGAGATGCCGCCACTCATCATTGAAAGAGGTGACAGAAGTATAATCCGTACTCGCAATTTCTATATGCAGCTTGATGAGTCTTTCTATTTTTTGCAGAGGAGCGTCATCTAGGTTATATATAAGTGTCATACCCTCAGAAAACTTCTCCGCATTGAGCATGCAAATCTCTTTGAGTATCTCCTCTTTAGATCCAATATGATTGTATAAGCTAGAGGCTTTCAAGTCTACCGCTTCGGCAAGGTCTCGCATCGAAGTTGCTTGGTAACCTCGGTCGCGAAACAGTTTGGCTGCTGCTATTAAAATAGTTTCTCTCTTGCTCGTTTTTGACATCGGGCTTATGCATCAAAATTGACGGTCACCTCATCTGTCTTGGCCACTGACTGGCAAGTCAATATATAGCCCGCCTCGACTTCATCTGGCTCCAAACCATAGTTGACCTCCATCTCTACTTTTCCAGATTCCAGCTTCGCTTTACAAGTCGCACATACCCCACCCTTGCACGCGAAAGGTAGATCAGCACCATTCTTCAGAGCGGTGTCTAATATCTTTTCATCAGACTTATACATATTGAATAAGTACTCATGCCCATCTAAGATGACCTTGATCTTAGCATTGATATCTTCGACAGGTTTGGCAGCCTTCTTAGGTTTTTCTCCACCAACTGGCTCGGTGGTAAATAACTCAAAATGCACTTGCTCATTAGGCACCTCACTAGCTTTCAAACTTTCTCTGACATCCTGTATCATCTGATATGGTCCACATAAGAAGTACTCATCCTGATCTCCTTTTTGCACCAAAAGGTTGAGTAATTGGTCGGCCTTCTCGCGATCAATTCGTCCACAGAATAAATCACTCTGGAGCATTTCGCGACTCATTATATAATGTACTCGAAGTCTGGTAAGATTCTTATTTTTAAGAGACTCTATTTCTTCTTTAAATATAACACTGTCAGTGGTCTTGTTTCCGTAGAATAAAGAAATCTCACTTTTAGGCTCTTTGGCTAAAACAGTTTTCATGATGGATAACATCGGTGTGATTCCAGATCCAGCTGCAAAAAGGATATAATGCTTTTCGTGATTCGCATCTAGCTTGGTATAAAACTTACCTGCTGGCGTCATCACTTGGAGCGAATCCCCTGCTTTCAAAACATCATTAGCGTATGTAGAAAACTTACCGCCCTCTACTTTCTTGATGGCCACACGAAGATCTTTGTCCTCTACACCTGAGCAAATCGAGTACGATCTGCGCACATCTTCTCCACCGATATCTGTCCGCAAAGTCAAATACTGCCCTTGTACAAACTCATAGTCTGCTCTTACCTCATCTGGTACTTGAAAGGCGACAGACACGCAGTCTGCTGTCTCTTGCCTAAGCTCTTTTACAGTAAGCGTGTGAAATTTTGGTGCCATAATACGAATGCTTGTTCGTATCAAAGATAGGTTTTTTGAATTGTGAATGGTGAATTATGAATGATGAATTTCCAAGGTATTTCAAAAAGGCAAATATTCTAATTATTTGAATTAGCCTAGAACACTAGGGAGCCCATATTTATGCTCTTTTCGCATTATGAACTTGGATTGATATTCTTTTTTTGGGCATGTCCCTGACACTCCACCGAAAAGGTGTCGCTCTGGGTCAGGCTATACCATACTCCGCGTTCGCTGCGGTCCTCCGGACTCCTTCGCTCACTTTCTGCTATGCAGTGAGCTTGTTTATTCTCTATCCCTCATGCAAATCAAAACTTTGCAATGGAAGAAAATTTCTTGCTAGATATAGATCCTTCTTTATAGCAAGCATACCAGTCTCCAGCATTGGGAATATTAACCATCTCTTTAGTTGCATTATCCGCGGCCTCCTTGGTCTCCCAGGAAACTACATCACCATAGGTACCATCACTATTCGTATTAATTTCCCAACTTATAAAACCAGGAAGACTTTTCATCCAATCATTTACAATCTGACTGGCCACTTTGATCAAGTGTTCTTCGGAAATATTGTCTGCTAATGAATAGCTTATTATGTCTTTGTACATAATTAAAGATATTGAATTGTTTTTTTATTTATCACTCAAAATAGCAAAAACATCCCAGCTACGGAATCGACCATTTTTTATTTCGCAATCTCTCATTGTCCCTTCCAAAATAAAATTGAATTTAGCAAGCGCTCGTTTACAATTTTGATTTTCTGGATCGACATAAGCTTCTATTCTATGTAAATTTATGTTGTTGAATGAATAATTCAAAACCATGGGCATCATTTCAGTCATCACACCTTTGCCCCAATTTTCTGGTAGCAACCAAAATCCAATCTCTGCTTTTCGATGCTCTTTAGTCAAATCGTTTAAACCGATAGCCCCAATAAATTTGCCGTCAATATTAGAACAAACTGCCCACCAAATTCCCGTCCCCTCTTTCTCAAGATTTGCAAACCATGTCATTTGTTTTTTGGTTTCCTCTAGGCTATTGTAGCTAACTCCATAATACTTGATCACATCTGGATGCGAAAGTCCGCTAAATACATTTTCTACATCAGCATCCACAAATTGTCGTAGATCAAATCGCTCGGTATGTAAAACAGGAAACTCATTCTTCATTTGACGACTTTAAAATTCTTAGATAGTAAATTGCATTTAAATATAAATTGTAATTTCATAAAAACTAAGGACTACAATTTAATCAAAAATTATTTGATGAAATATATAGTATATCTAATTCTTATGTTGTCTTTGATCTGCTGTCAGCAATCCACTTCAAACAATCCAGCTACGCAAATAGTCAAAGCTTCCATTGATGCACACGGAGGGCTTGACCGATGGCAATCCATACAGGAGATGAAATTTCGAAAAAAGACTTGGCTATATCGCTCCGATAATTCACTTGAAAAGTACTCGGATGAAATTCATACCCTGCGAACAGGCTTTGAATTAGAAGGCTCTATCATCCCTTACAATCCGAAAAAAAGAGATTATAGTATCAACTTTGCAAATGGAAAAGGTGTAAAGACCACTTCTGAAGGAACGGTCGATGGAACAAATGCATTCTTAGCTTCCCACTTTGTGGTCAATCAACCGTTTAAGTTATTAGACCCAGGTATAAAATTGACATACTTAGGAAAAGATACGCTCGATGGAAAGGATCCCGTCAATGTGATCAAAGCGGAGTATGGATCAGTAGATGACGATATTTGGTGGTTCTATTTTGATCAAGAAAACAGTGTCTTATTGGCCACACTCATTTATCATGCACCCACGTACGCATTCGTTGCTAATGAAAATATAGAATTAATAGATGGCATTCTCTGGAATACAAAGCGGACTACCTATCGAACTGACAGCCTACGCAATATCGAATACATCAGGGCGAAGTTTGAGTATTCGGAGATAAATTGTAATTAGTTAAAAATTGCTATTAGCGTTTGGCAATTAGCCGCTGGCTGGAAAAAGGGACTAGGAGCTAGGAAGCTAGGAGCTAGCCAATTTTTCTCTAGTACCTAGTCCCTAGCTGCTAGTACCTACACAAAAAAAGCGCACCAAGAAATGAATCTCAGTACGCTAGATATCTTGAATTGATAAACTATTACAGCTTATTTACAAATATTGTCAACTTACTGGTAAGATTTGAAGCCTTGTTCTTGTGCCAAGTCTTTTTCTTAGCCAATCTATTCACCATAGAAACTACCTTTGGTAAATACTTTTTAGCTTCGGTTTTGTCTGTCATTTCACGCAACTTCTGGATAGCAGTACGAGCTGCTTTCTTGTAGTAACGATTACGCATTCTTATTTTTGCATCCTGACGGATTCTTTTCTTTGAAGACTGATGTTGTGCCATAATATTTAGCGGTTATTTTATATCTTTTTAATTTCGGAAGGCAAATGTAAGGCTTTTTTACCAAAATAGGTATAGTCCATATCATAGAAAAAGCTTAAACATTGAATTTGCTTTAATTTAAAGGCATTCTACTATATAAAACATCAATTTTAGGCTATTTTTGGGTCAACTTTGAACTATAAAAGCCGTATTTAATAGACAAATTCAATTCGATTATGAGCGATTTTTCATTTATAGCCAACGCACATCCTAGTTTTATCGAGACCATGTACGAAAAGTACCAAGCTGATCCCCTATCAGTTGATGCTTCTTGGGCTTCATTTTTCAAGGGATTTGAATACGCTAAACCCACCAATGGAAATGGTCATGGAGCAGCTCACGCAGCAGGCCCGATGGATAAGGAGTTTGGCGTGATGTCTATTATTCATGGATTTAGAGACCGTGGTCATTTATTGAGTACGACCAATCCCATACGGGATAGGAGAGATCGCAAACCTCACCTTGACCTAGCAGATTACAACTTATCGGATGCAGACTTGCAGCATACTTTCCAAGCTGGAAAGGAAATCGGACTTGAAAACGGTACGCTACAACAAATATTAGATAAGGTAAAAGAAATCTACGCAGGAAATATTGGCTTTGAAGTGGCTCACATCGAAAATAAAGCGAAGCGTGAATGGCTAAGAGCCAAGATTGAAGAGCGAAAAGGTGCCGACTACGGATATACCCTGGATCAAAAAAAACGTATCCTTGAAAAATTGAACGGTGCAGTAGGATTTGAAAATTTCCTCGACAAGAAATATGTTGGGCAAAAACGGTTTTCA
>Ga0209187_1002799_pt1 | contig 15734 bp, 9 predicted proteins | sample BantaG_FD_187430 | JGI IMG/M metagenome (GOLD analysis project Ga0209187, IMG submission 187430) | Marine algal microbial communities from Bantry Bay, Ireland - BantryBay_4 metaG (SPAdes) (version 2) | ecosystem: Host-associated > Algae > Red algae > Unclassified | place: Bantry Bay, Ireland... | reverse complement strand
TGGTGGAATCACAACCTAAGTAATTCGTTTCCATCGTCACGACCAAACCAGTATCGACCGGATTGCAAGAAGTAAGCGTGATAAAGTTTTCGCTTTCCGGCAAAAGGTTCGTTTGTGTATAGATGGTGGAATCACAGCCTAAGTAGTTCATTTCTACAGTCACCACCAAACCAGTATCGACCGGATTACAAGAAGTAAGCGTGATGAAGTTTTCGCTTTCCGGCAAAAGGTTCGTTTGTGTATAGATGGTGGAATCACAGCCTAAGTAGTTCATTTCTACAGTCACCACCAAACCAGTATCGACCGGATTGCAAGAAGTAAGCGTAATGAAGTTTTCGCTTTCCGGCAAAAGATTCGTTTGTGTATAGATGGTGGAATCACAGCCTAAGTAGTTCATTTCTACAGTCACGACCAAACCAGTATCCATCGGATTACAAGAAGTAAGCGTGATGAAGTTTTCGCTTTCCGGCAAAAGGTTCGTTTGTGTATAGATGGTGGAATCACAGCCTAAGTAGTTCATTTCTACAGTCACGACCAAACCAGTATCCATCGGATTACAAGAAGTATGCGTGATGAAGTTTTCGCTTTCCGGCAAAAGGTTCGTTTGTGTATAGATGGTGGAATCACAGCCTAAGTAGTTCATTTCTACAGTCACGACCAAACCAGTATCGACCGGATTGCAAGAAGTAAGCGTGATGAAGTTTTCGCTTTCCGGAAGCAAGGCCGTGTACTGATAAATAATACTATCGCAATTGTAAAAACCATTCAAGTCAAAAACCACCAAACCAGTATCGACCGGATTGCAACTCGTCAGATTAACATACATCGTATCGTTTAAGTCAATAATCAGATTAGTACTCAAAATAGAGTCACAACCCTGAAACGTAGACAGTGTGTCATAGTAAACCCCCGAAACAGATTGGTAAGCACCTTCTAAAAACAAACTGTCATTTTCACAAATAATTTCTGTCAAACTTGTATTAGCAGTATTAAGTTGTGTAATTATTACTTCGTCCTCACCAGAGCACATCTCTGCATCTGTTACCGTGACAGAATAAGTACCTCCTGCAAGCACTGCAATTGTTTGATCGGTATCATTGGTACTCCATAAGTAGGTCATGCCCGGATTTCCTGCATCTAAAAAGATGGTGTCTCCAGGACAAATACCTTGATCAGGGCCCAAGTCAACTTCAGGTAGTGGCAACATGGTATAGAAAACGGTATCCACCTGATAGCAGTTGAAACCGTCACTGACCTCTACTGAAAAAGTGGTATCACTATTTATAAGGACCACTCGGACCGGTTCAGTACTACCGTCTTCCCATCGGTAAGTGCAACAAGTACAACCTGGTACGGTCACATTAAAAATAGATGCATCACCTGAACAAAAATCTTCATCCGGGCCCAGGTCAATTGGCCCTAAGCCACAATCCAATTTTACGACCCAGTTGTCGTTATTAGCAAAATTATCTTCACTTTTATCGCCTGACATTGGAGAGGCAGATAAACCACCAAGTACAATACCTCCGTCAGACATTGGATACGCATGACTAAGGTTGTCGTGATTCGAACCACCATAGGAAAGGTCTTTTATTAAATTACCGTTGACATCAGTCGTTACCAGCCAGAAATCAGAATTTCCCTGAGATGCCTGCGTTTTATCGCCACCAATACCTGATTGGGATAATCCACCAATCAGGTAATTACCATTAGCTGATTGTTCAATGCTATATACCTGATCTCTACCAGCACTACCGTAAGCTTCTTCCCATTGCAGGCCTCCGCTTGCGTCAAATTTTACGACCCAGTAGTCTCTTTCTCCTAAGTTTGCTTCTGATTTAACCCCTCCAATTCCTGAGAATGAGGAACCCGCAGCAATGTAACCGCCGTCTTGAGTTAGCTGAAGACATGCAAAAATATCATCACCATCACCACCAAATGTTTCATCCCATTCTACATTACCAAGGCTATCAACTTTTACGACCCAGTAATCAAAACCACCATAACTAGGATCTGATTTGTCACCACTTACTCCGGAGATGGAATAACCACCGAGAATGAAGCCACTGTCAAGTGTCTCTCGAATAGAGAAAAGTAAATCATCCCCATTACCACCAATGGTTTTATCCCATTCTATACCACCCACTGAATCTGTTTTAATGATCCAGTAATCCCGACCACCTTTATTTGCTTCAGTTTTGTCGAAGCCTATTCCTGAAGTAGAAAAACCACCAAGGATAAATCCTCCGTCTGAGGTTTCCATGATGCTGTTAAGCTCGTCCTGTCCATTTGCCTGGTAAGTTTGATCCCACAGTTGATTGCCATTGGCATCCGTTTTTACGATCCAGTAATCAAAGCAGTTCCAGCAACCACCCGCAGAGCCTTCTGACTTATCGCCATTGGCTCCTGAGGAAGACCAACCACCTAGGATGAATCCACCATCTTTGGTCTCATAAACTTCCTGAGCAGCGTCTATAACGTCACCCCCATAGCTGTGATCCCATATTTTATTTCCGGTAGCAGGATCGACTTTCATGAGCCAATAATCGTTGTAGCCGTTTGATGCTTCAGAAACACTTCCCCCGACCATATTAGAGGTCTGTGAGCCAAGTAGAATGATATTGCCATCACTCGCTTCGGTAACGTGTCTTAGTTCCTCATAACCATTCCCGCCATAGGTTCTGTCCCAATTGAGTGTCGTCAATTGAGCTGAAACAATGAAAGGAAAACATAGGAATAGTACCAGGCATAATAATGCAGGTACTAAATTAGTGCTGGTTGGAAGGGAAAATTTTAAATTTTCCAAGTTCATGGGATGATTTTAGTTAATAAGCCAATTCTTACAAAAAAAGGGGAGGAAAATTTGGAAAATGGTTAATTGAAGTCTTAGAGTTATTATTTCAAGTAGGGGGAAGTAGGGGAAAAGATATAATGCAAGTTAAATCATTTCTTGGTCTAAGTAAATAAAAGTTTTAGGTATAAGTTTGAGTAAGATAGAATCTTATGTTGAACTGACTGGTTTAGGGGCGCTTACCTACTAGTTTTTTTGATACTATGTGAAAGTACAGGTCTTTTTTGATTCTACAAAGAATTTTAACTCATGATAAAATGAAATGCGCTTAAAATGTCCTATATATTTCTAAATCCGAGAAAAATAAGTGATATTTGGAGAGTAAAACAGCAATGCCATCTTTTTTAGGATCACAACCACAGAATATAGAGCTAATAACTGACAACATGACAAAGTTACCCTTAATAATATTGGTTCTCTTTCTAATGGGAAATACCTATGGTGTTTTTGCTCAGGAGATTCCCAATGGCGATATGGAAGAATGGGCTGACCTGTCAGCCGGCAATAAAGAATTTCCCGTTGGTTGGACTACCCGAAATCATCTCGAAGCAAATCCACAAGCGAACTATAGTCTTAAGGTGAATGATCCGTATTACGGCGATAAGGCTATTTTACTACAGAATTTTAAACCTAACCCTGAGATAAGTTTGGCTTCATTTCTCAGTCTTGGAGCATTTGATGCTGAAAATCCTTACGATAGGGGGATTGACTTCAAGCATCGGCCTGTCTCTCTTAATTTTGCCTATAAATACTTTACAACAAAAGCTGATCCAAATGGATTTTATAAAGCTAGAGCGACTATTCGCCTTACCCGATGGGATGCTGAAAATAATGTTTCTGTACTAGTGGCTGACGGTGAATACAGTATCGATGATAAGACCAATATCTACCTATTGGTTGAATTGGCATTAGAATACTACCAGAACGATTTGCCTGATAGCCTTTACATAAGCTTCACTACTCCAAGTAACCCTGATGATCAGGTTCGTCTGACTTTGGATGATATTCATTTGGGTTACGGAACTTCGACCTCAACTGATATTCCTTATTACTCAGATGACTTCAACCTATATCCTAATCCTGCCTCTTACACCTTGAACATTGAACAACCTAAGGATTTTGATGAAAGTCAAATTCTGGTTTTTGATGCCTTCGGTCGTTTGCAAATACAACACAATTTATTTTCGGAACAAGAGCAAATAGATATTGCAGCTCTTGATTCGGGCTTCTATTATTACCAAATTCTAAGAGACAATGTACTGGTAAAAACGGGTAAATTTCTCAAGTCGATCAACTAAGCTACTTTTCTTCCTATTTTATTATTGGTTTGGGTCGGTTGCCTTATTCTTTTTGGCAATTGGGGTGCCTTCTTTGGTACTAAGGTTTTTTGTAACTATTCACTGGCCTTTGATGAACGGCCGAATGGGATGACTTTAAATATCCATCTCTAATTCATCCATAAAGTCACGGAATAGATATGCTATTTTACTAATTTAAAAAGTATTCTAATGCGTAAGATTAAAATTGGTGTAGTCTGTTTGTTTCTACAGATCACGCTCCTGGCCCAATTCTATGAAATCGACTACGGCCAAACCCAAAAACAAGTAGAAATACTAAACCTGGACTGTCTGCATCAGCGTGGCTTCACGGGTAAAGGGGTGACTATCGCACATCTTGATGACGGCTTTGACGGCTTTGATGCAATGGAAGCATTTGCTTACAGCAGAGAAAAAGGTTTGCTTAAGAAGTCTCATGATTTCGTTCACAACGGTAAATTGAAAATGAAGGGTAATGGTGCTCACGGTACCAATACACTTTCAGTCGTCAATGCCTTTTTACCCGGTGAGTACGTTGGTACGGCATTCGATGCAAATATTGTATTGGCTCATACCGAAGACAATCGAACAGAAACGCATCAAGAGGAATTAAACTGGAAAAAAGCGGTGGACTGGTGTCTCGAAAACAAGGTCGATATTATTGCCAGTTCCCTACAATACAACACCTTTGACAAAGGGGAAGGTGATTACAATTACAAAGACATGAATGGTCGGACCACCATTATAACTAAAGCGGCTGACTATGCTGCGAGTCAGGGTATTTTGGTCGTTGCTATTCAAGGAAACTTTGGTGCTCAGAAATGGCATTATGTAACCGCTCCCGGTGATGCCGATTCTGTACTCACGGTAGGCGCGATAGACGTCACAGGTATGAAAGCAGGTTTTTCTTCCTTTGGTCCCACCTCTGATGGACGCATCAAACCTGATGTGGTGGCCGTAGGTCAGGCCACTATTATTATTGATCCAGATGGCAACATCCGACCTGGCAACGGAACCTCTTTTGCAGGCCCCGCCATTGCGGGACTTGCCGCCTGCCTTAAGCAGGCACATCCCAAACGCAATAACATGGAATTGATCTCAGCTATTCGCCAAAGTTCTTCCAAGTACGATAACCCTGATAAAGTCAAGGGATACGGTTACGGTATTCCGGATGCCTGCCTAGCCGACGAGATTCTTAACGACCTGGATGCTGCCGTAGAAAACTGGGGCCAAAAAATTGAGCGGGAATTCTTCAGCTATAAAATGTCTAAAAAGAAATTATGTATCTATCCAAATTTTTCCCGCAGGGAAATCAGGAAAGTAGAAATCTGCAACGTGCTGGAACAAACCGTTCGTTCCCAAAGCGGTAAAAAGAAAAAGCTAAAACTAAAGCGCCTGAAACCAGGCAATTATATTTTGAAAATTCATTTGAAGGATGGGAGGCGTTTGGTGGAGAATTTGGTGGTGAAATAGGATGGGAAGTTGGAGGTGGGAAGTTGGAAGCTGCCCTCTAACGTAGGGTAGCCCAGTTAGCTTGGTTTTGCCACATAAGTTCAGTGTTTTCACATGGATCACGGAGGCTCTATTTTTCACCTCAAACGCGTAAGAGGAAAAACGCCATTTGTCTCCACGCACTATCTGAAATTCCTCCGTGGCCTATCTGGTAAAACTACGTTAGAAGGCGCTTCCCACTTCCAACTTCCCACTTCTCACTTCTAGCTTCCCACTTCCCACTTCCCACTTCCAACTTCCCACTTCCCACTTCCCACTTCCCACTTCCCACGTTTCTAATACCCACCAAAATACCGCCGCAAAAACCACTCAATGACCAGCAAGCCAAACAGTACAAAGAAAATCCATTTCACATTAATCAGCGAACGGGTTTTGGAGGTTTGGTAGATGGTAGGTTTGACCGTTTCTTTACCTTTGATGAGTGAACCTACTGCAGTAATGTTGCCGGGGTAAACCATGGAGCCGCCATACTTTTCGCTAAGTAATCGGAGCATACTGTGATCTGCCGTCGTTTCAAAAACTTCGAGTTGTACCGGCCTTACGCTAAACTGACCGTTGTAAGCCAATTGTTCGCCACTACTCATAACCGTACCTCTGAATTTATAATTTCCGACAGGAAAAAAGCCGGCATTAAGACTGTATGCTTTATTTTTTTTGTTGAACGTAAAGTTGAAATCTTTTTTGTCTTCATTGGTAATCGTGATAGAAGCATCCGGGTCATTGATGAGTTCGTAACTATTATTGTAGAGCTCTGCGTCAAAGAAGAGTTCTTCATTTTCATTAAAAATATTTTTGTTGACGCTTACCCGAAATTTTCGTTTGTCTTCTTTCAAACTCAGGTACTGTACGCTCTTGCTAATGAGTTCGTCTACGATATCGTGATTCTCGTTTTGTAGAAAATCAAAGAGCCGCCATTTCCAAATTCCTTCTGCGCAAAGTACACCCATTTTGATGTTGTTTTGTTCGCCAAAAAGGAGGAGTGGGTATTTAGTGTCGATCTTTCCGATGCGCTGATAAAGCAGAACTTGTGTGTTTGCATTATCTGTAAATTCACCGAAGGGGGCAGTAAGTGGTGCAAACTTTGGCAACTCATTTTTAATGCGATCGTCAAGCGTAAACAAGCTAAAGTTATCGGCCATTTTTGCTTGTACATCATTGGCGTTTCTGCCATCTGCCTGAAGGCCGAGTAGTGGTTGAATTTTTCCAAACTTAGCAATGTCGCTCTGCATTCCAACTACATAAAGTCGCGGAATACTTTTCTCATACAGCGTATTCAGGACAGCAGCTGCATCGTTTGTTACAGAAGGAAGTTGATGCAAAATCACAAAGTCGAATGTTCCAACGTCGACCTTTAGTTGATCCATATAGTTGGTGGTGACTTCGTAATTTTTATTGGTAGAAATAATCTGTTTGATCGCACTCAAGTCCGGATGGGGAGAATGCGCCAGTATTAAAATCTTTTGACGAGCATCAAGTATATCTACAAAAATGTCCTGATTGTTGTTGATAGTAGTGACTTCACCAGCAATTTTGTTGAGTGAAATCCGATACCGCTGGACACCGCTTTTTTTAGCATCCAGAATGACTTCTTTGGTGGTGAAAAAATCATTTTTATTAATCGAAATTGGAATTTTTTCTATTACGTTGACCTTGCCGTTATCCACAGAAGAGACGTTCAGTGTTGTATTTCCACCCGCACAGTTTTGCGCATTGATATCAATCTGAATACTAAATTTATCATCGAGGTAGGCGATCTTATTGTGGAAAACCCGTTTCAACACCAAATCCTTTTTAGGAATGGTATCACCTAGCGCGATGGTGTAAATGGGCGCAGCTAGTTTTGCCCCAGCATAAATCGGATTGCTACCTTCATTGTAAATTCCATCAGAAGCCAATACAATGGCGCCAAGATTCTGATTGCTATACAGGTCGTACAGGTTTTTTAGCAACTCAGACATATTGCTCACCTTGTCGGTAAATTCAAAATCAACTCCTTCCCGCACTTTACTACCGAAAGCATATTCTTTCAGATCGTAATCTTTGCGAAGTTCATCACCCAGCGCTTTAAACGATTGCTGGTATGCTTGTAGCTGTACCGAATCCATATCTGCGAGAATCGACTCTGATTGGTCTTGCGCCAAAACAACCACTGGTTTTTTGACTTCAGTTATCAGGGACTTGAGCAGGGGAGAAAGCAGTAATATTGCGAGTAGCGTCACTACTAAAAACCGGATGGCACTCATCAGCCCTTTTAGCCAGGTCGCTTGCTCCTTGAATGTCTTGTCTTTATAGTAAAGCACCAGTGCCACCACGATTCCGAGTAAGGCACAAAACAAGATATACCAGGTAGGATATTGAAACGTAATATTTTCCATATTCGATTTTTGTGTATTAATGAGACCGCTGCACTGTCAGATCATTTGGCTTTTGGCCTCATTGTCAGATCGCTTCGCTGTCAGCGCAACGATCTCTATCTAATGAATTTAACGGAAGTTTTCCCAGACTTGATACAAAATTGACTGCCTTCCTTCAAATGCAGCGCAAAATAAGAAAACTTAGAGCAGAGCGCCAACGAAATCACGACAATAACACGATTCTGGATTTATTGGCATTGATTATGCGGTTGCACTATGTAAAGTTGGTCGCCAGATCAATTATATGAAGATTAAGTCTAATAATTAAACGTCTATCAATGAACAACCTGACAATGCTTAATGGAATCCTTCTCCTTATTTTCGGATTCTTTTCTACCACTTTTTTTAATAGCGACAGCACTTCTGCTCCAGCTACTCAAAACGCACTAAATTCAACGACCTTTACGGAAGTGCCAGCTATAGCTGAACAGCCTGTAGAGGACACAGACAAAAAAGTAATCATGACGAATAAGATTACAGAAATGTACAATCGTTATAAGCAGTATAGGACTGAATCTGCTTCTGTGTATATGAGTCAGGGGTGGACTAAGGGCGAAGCTGTTGAAAATCAGGAGCTTATGGCGGCTGATGCGGTTAACTTACGGGAGGCTGAAGCTTTGGTTGATCACTACAGACTGCCAACGATAAGTAAGGTGGGAGCCGAGAATGCGCATAAGTTTTGGCTGATGGTCATGCAATTTAATCATGATACGGAGTTTCAAACCCGTATTTTGAAGGCAATGCATGAAGAATTGGAAGAAAATGATGTTTCTACAGCAGATTATGCGTTTCTGACGGATCGAATTCGCGTAAATCAGGGAAGAGCACAGCTCTACGGGACCCAGGTATTCTATAATGAAATGACAGAGCAGTTTGAGCCTTTTGATTTAAAAAAGCCTGATAGTGTTGATCAGCGCCGTGTTATCATGGGTTTAGAACGCATCAACAGCTATATCAAGGAAGTCAATTCAAAATTTTCTAAGCCAGCTAAACGAAAAAGTAAAGTTCTGCGTTCTGATAGAACAAGAGGTTGATCCTACGTTCTGTGATACTATTGTAACTCTGGAACGAGGAGGTTTGAAACCTGCTTCTTTTAGAGTACGCCATTTTCTCCTGCAATATGGAGTATGAAATGGCAATAGTTTTACAGAATACTAGACTTTAAAAAGTGAATTAAAATTAAAATGTAAAGTAACTATTCAGTTAGGTCGAAGACGGGAGACCGAAAGCCTGCCCCGAAATCTCAGGGACGGAAGTTTCCCTCTAACGTAAAACGATTGTAGGCCCACGTTAGCGGGGAACTTCGGTCTTCCGTCTTAAAGCAGGCACTGCTGAACAGTTACAATGTAAATAAAAATGAAAAGGTCCGACAGTTTTCACTTGATTGTGTAATGCACGCATAAGCTGTACGGTATCGGTTTTTCATTTTCATTTTAATTGGACGAAAGCACTTAAAGTCTATGGAAAATCCCAATTATGAAAAAGCTGCTTAGTTTACTATTCGTCTTGATGGCCATCTGCCTTCAGGCAAACGCTGCATACATCCTGATCTCGATGGATGAAGATCAAAAAAATCATCTCAAAGCATACGGCATTACTTACTGGGTTTTAAATAATGAAGTGGAAGCCTGGTGGTTACTTAATTATGAGGGAGGCAGCTTCGCCTTTCGCCACAACGCTGCATTTGAGAAAGAATGCCAAACCCGGGATGTTAGTTTTTCCGTGATTCCCGATGCACAATTCAATAAAATCATAAGAGATATTTCTGACCCTGAGGTCAATATGGAAGCCATGAAACTGGAGGTTCCACCTAAAATTGCTGTTTACACACCTGATGTAAATGCCAAGGGAGAAAAAATACAACCCTGGGATGATGCGGTGACGATGGTGCTGGCTTACGCCGAAATTCCTTACGAAACGGTTTATGACAAAGATATACTGGATGGAAAATTAGCCGAGTACGATTGGCTGCACTTACATCACGAAGATTTTACGGGCCAATACGGTCGCTTTTATCGGACTTATAATAGTCAGACCTGGTATAAAAATCATGTCAAAAAAATGGAAATGCTGGCCGAACAATTGGGCTTTAAAAAAGTGTCGCAGCTGAAATTAGCGGTGGTAAAAGAAATAAAAAAATATGTAGGTGGTGGCGGTTTTATGTTTGCGATGTGTTCTGCTACGGATACTTATGACATTGCATTGGCGGCAGAAGGAATTGACATTTGTGATCAGATTTATGATGGCGATGCTGCGGATCTGAGTGCAGATGAAAAACTCGATTTTTCAAAAACCTTTGCCTTTGAAAATTTTGGATTGATAAAGTCCCCGCTGGTTTATGAATACTCAACAATCGATCACGGGATGGGCCGTAATATATCGGCAGATACCGATTACTTTACGCTCTTTGATTTTTCTGCAAAGTGGGACCCCATTCCAACTATGCTCACCCAATGCCACACCAGGACAGTAAAGGGGTTTATGGGACAAACCACCGCTTTCAAAAAACAATACATTAAATCCTCTGTTTTAATACTAGGTGAAAACAAACCTGGAGACGAAGTGCGATATATGCATGGTAAATATGGAGAAGGCACCTGGACATTTTACGGTGGCCATGATCCTGAAGATTACCGACACTTTGTACACGAACCTGAGACGGACTTGAGTTTGCATCCTAATTCGCCGGGCTATCGCGTTATTTTGAATAATATTTTGTTTCCGGCGGCTAAGAAGAAGAAACGCAAAACCTAGGGTTTTTTAATAAGAATTGGAATGGGAATTGGAATGGGAATGGGAATTTTTCTTTTAATGCGGGGTTTCCGTTGATGCGAATAAAAGATCGGTAAGCACTCCCTTTGATTTATCAAATCGGAGGGATTGCCGAGCTGTGACGCTAAAAATGAGGGTTCTATATTTTGAGCGTCACAGCTCGGCAATCCCTTTGCTTCGCGAAAAGTGCTTACCGAGCTTTTAAACGCGAAATAGTGATACCAAACCAACTCACAAATATTTGTAACTTTGCACGGTAAATTAAGTTTACAAGTAAAAATGATATAAATACAGAACAAAAATGAAGAAGATATTATTTACCCTACTCGTATTTATGGCCATCTGCTCGCAGGTAAGCGCGGCTTATATTCTGATTCCGATGGATGAAGATCAAAAGAACCATCTTAAAGCATATGGCATCACTTATTGGGTGTTGAGTTCTGAGGTGGAGGCCTGGTGGTTATTGAATTACAGAGGTGGGAGTTTTGCCTTTCGGCACAATTTAGCGTTTGAGAAAGAATGCAAAACCCGCGATGTAAGTTTTTCCATTATTCCTGATGCGCAGTTTAATAAAATCATTGCTGATATTGCGGATCCTGAGGCCAATAAGGACGCGATCAAACTAGAGGTACCTCCAAAGATTGCCGTTTACACACCAGATGTGAACGCGAAAGGGGAGAAGGTGCAACCCTGGGATGATGCGGTGACCTTGGTATTGACTTATGCCGAGATTCCTTATGAGACGGTTTACGATAAAGATGTATTGGATGGAAAACTGGCGGAGTACGATTGGTTACATCTACATCATGAAGATTTTACCGGGCAGTATGGTCGGTTTTATCGCTCGTTTAGTAGTCAGGCCTGGTACAAGGAGAGTGTGCGAAAGATGGAAGCCCTGGCAAAGGAACTGGGTTTTGCAAAAGTATCGCAGTTGAAATTAGCAGTCGTAAAAAAGATCAGAGATTATGTAGGAGGCGGTGGGTTTATGTTTGCCATGTGTTCGGCAACGGATACCTATGATATCGCTTTGGCGGCGGATGGCGTTGATATTTGCGATCATATGTATGATGGCGACGGACCTGATCCCCAGGCGCAGGGTAAGTTGGATTTTTCCAAGGGTTTTGCCTTTGAAAATTATGAATTGATTAAGTCGCCACTGGTTTATGAATATTCGAATATTGATCATGGTGTGGTGACGGGTCGGAAGGTATCGCCGGATACGGATTATTTTACCTTATTTGATTTTTCTGCAAAGTGGGACCCTGTTCCGACTATGCTGACGCAATGTCATACCCGTACGGTAAAAGGTTTTATGGGACAGACTACGGCGTTTATTAAGCCACGGGTGAAATCATCTGTTTTGGTTTTGGGTGAAAACAAAGCGGCGAATGAGATTCGTTATATGCATGGAAACCATGGAGAAGGCACCTGGACGTTTTATGGAGGTCATGATCCGGAAGATTACAAGCATTTTGTGCACGATCCTGAGACGGATTTGAACTTACATCCCAATTCACCGGGTTATCGTTTGATTTTGAATAATGTGTTGTTTCCGGCGGCTAAGAAGAAGAAGCGGAAGACGTAGGCTTTTGAATGGGAATGGGAATGTTTCCCACCAACGTGGGGTTCCCTTTAACGCGTTCTAAAAGATCGGTAAGCACTTTTCGCGAAGCAAAGGGATTGCCGAGCTGTGACACTAGCTAGAGCAAAGAAATAAGTTAAATTAGGCAACTCAGCCAACTGTGGTGATAAATCATCCGTATGTTTAAGTATACGATAATTTATCACCATTTTTTATTTAACTAACCTGGTTTATGAAAACGAGACTCAACTTACTAACAATAGCCTTTCTGTTTATTGCCAATAGCTGCTTTGGGCAGTCGGAGAAATTTAATCTTGGGTTTGAGGTGTATACCAATTTAGCGGATCGGTATGGGGATAATGAGGTGTTGAAGGATATTGAAAGTCCTAGATTAGCAGCTTCTTTTGGAGCGGTAGTGAGTTATCGGGCCAATCCGAAAGTTGCGTTAATAAGTGGACTGTCTATGTTGAATAAAGGCTGGAAGGACAATACAGCTTTAAATTTTAATGAACTTCGATGGGGCTCTCAGAGTGACGATGAAGGTGGGTTTGATCCTGGTATATTTTCAGGTGAAGTTATAAACTCAGTAACCGTAAAACATAATTATTACTTTTTGTCCATCCCATTAAATGTAAGATATGGTTTTGGCGAAAGCCTGGATAAAGGATGGTATGTACAAGGAGGTGTAAGTCCTGTTTTTTACTTGTTTAATCGGTCCAGAGTTATTCAGGAGACAGATACAGGGACGAGAGATGAAACGTATAAGGAGGTAATAGATGATGCTCGTAAGGTTAATTTAAATCTCAATTTAGGAATGGGCTATACTTTTTTGTTAAAAGAAAAATTTCAAATTAGTGTGGGGCCTTCATTAGAGTATATGCCTTTTAGTGTTGTGAAAGATGCTAGATGGAAAAATAACTTTTACGCTTATGGGGTAGGTGCCCGCTTCATGGTTTTGTAAAATAAAAAATTAGGTAACTATTCAGCTATTGGCTTTTAGCTGTTGGCTGTTGGCTTTCTTCTAAGGCGATTTACTCGCGATTGAGGGAAGCTAACAGCTAAAAGCCAACAGCTAATAGTAAAGTAACTGAACAGTTACAAAATTAGTGCTTATAAAAGTATATGTCATGAAAACAAAACAACTCTTTTTTATCTTCGCCTTTTGTCTGTTAGGGAATACACTTTTTGCCCAAGTGGGAAAGTTTAATGTCGGTGTGGATGTGTATACTAATTATTCTGTTTACTCAGGAGAAGAAAGATATAATGCTAAGGTTGCCGCAAAACCTGCTATCACTTTTGGTGTGGTCGCCTCTTATCAGTTTAATAATAAAGTGTCTGTTGAAAGCGGTTTGAAATATGTGAACCGAGGGCATGAAGAAAATGGCTATAATGGCTATAATGGTTATGATCACTACCTTATTGATATCACCTTTCCTCATAGTTATTATAGTTCTGATTCAAAAACGGTTCAAAATTATAACTATTTATCTGTCCCGCTAAATGTTCGTTTGTCATTAAACAATCATTTTGATAAAGGTTTTTATTTGCGATTTGGTGTGTCTGCTGACTTCTTTTTATCAGGTGAAGCGAAGCGTACTTATACCGATTTTAGTGGAGAGAACAGATTAGGAACGTATGCCAATAATGAGGACATTCGAAAAACCCATTTAAATTTAAACTACGGAATCGGTTATGCTTTTCTGTTTCCAAAAAACTTTCAACTTAGTGTAGAGCCGGCTTTTGAGTATATGTTTTATAAGATGTATCATAAGGGTGGGGAATTTAGTTACAACTCTGCTGGTATTAAATTGCGGTTTATGTTTTTGTAAGAGGAAGACCGAAGTTTCCATTTAACGTGTTTTTTGTTACAGAGGCACATTTGCCACAGAGGCACAGAGGTCATAGAGGTCCACGGAGTTTTTCTCTGTGTTCCTCAGTGCACTCTGTGCCTCTGTGACTGCACCTCTATGACTGTGCCGCCTAATTCCCAACCACAAAGGCACAGAGGTCCACGGAGTTTTCTCTGTGTTCCTCAGTGCACTCTGTGCCTCTGTGCCTGTACCTCTATGACTGTGCCGCCTAATTCCCAACCACCTGATGATAATAAGCAATCGCAAACTTAATCCGATCATAACTAACCTGCCCCTCCATCGCTGCATACAATTGTTTCAATCTAAACGGTTCGCCCACCCGCTCCAACTGCTGCAGCGTCAAATCCAGTTCCTTTTTAGAAATCAGTTTTTTCCAATCGATCTTTTGCCCACGAGCATAAAGCTCCGTTAGGTGCGAATACACCGTTCCAAGCTGAATGTCACGCTCTACAGAAATTTGATCGGGTGTGAAACCGCGATTGTAAAGTTGTAAAGTCAGTACCTCAGAAGCGCCTTTTAGTTTGCTGCCACCCTGATCCTGCGAGCCAATAAATTGCAAAATAGCATTAATGAAAACTTCCCCATATTGTGCAAACTTCTTCTCACCTACACCAGAAATCCGGTGCATGTCAAATTCCGTCACAGGTCGCTCCGCCGCCATCTCTTCCAGGGTAGCATCTGAGAAAATAATGTACGGAGGCACTCCACGTTTTCGCGCCAAATCTTTTCGCAGCTGTCGCAAAACTTCGAACAATTCGTCGCGTACCCGTTCGCGTTTGCTTTGTACTTTGACTTTCTTTTTTGCTTTTTGCTGACGTTCTTTGACCGAGGCCATTTTGACAAGCTGGATTTTTTTGTTGTCAAATAAAATCGCTTTTCCAGCTTCCGTGATGCGCAAGACATTGTGATAGTCGTAGGCCACTTCGATGAGGCCACTGTTCAGCATTTGCAGCAGCAGTTGTTGCCAGTCGTAAGCACTGATGTCGCCACCCGCTCCGTAGGTTTTAATTTGGTCAAAGCCATTTTGAAGAATCTCCCGACGTTTTGAGCCACGGAGAATATCGATCAGGATGCCCATGCCGACCCGCTCTCTTGTTCGGTAAATCGCAGACAATGCCTTTTGGGCAATGACTGTTCCGTTAAAATATAAAGGAGGGTTTTTACAAACATCACAGTTGCCGCAATCCTTATCCAGGCTTTCGCCAAAATAGCTAAGCAATATTTTTCGTCTGCAAATGTGTGCATCTGCAAACTGTTGAATGCGGTCGAGTTTCGCCAATTGGATTTCAGCGTGTTCACTTTCATTTTGAGAAAGTATTTCGCGGAGTACCGTTACATCGCGGAAGCTGTAGAAGAGTAGGGCTTCTGCTTTTACACCATCGCGTCCTGCCCGTCCGATTTCCTGGTAGTAACCTT
>Ga0209187_1002798_pt1 | contig 15749 bp, 13 predicted proteins | sample BantaG_FD_187430 | JGI IMG/M metagenome (GOLD analysis project Ga0209187, IMG submission 187430) | Marine algal microbial communities from Bantry Bay, Ireland - BantryBay_4 metaG (SPAdes) (version 2) | ecosystem: Host-associated > Algae > Red algae > Unclassified | place: Bantry Bay, Ireland... | reverse complement strand
GCCTGAGCTACGGTAATGGAAGCTGGAACCCCATATCGCCCCATTTCCGCCATTGCTACGGGCGCAAAACGGCGCGCGTACGCTTTGCATTTATTATTCAGTGAATTGATCGCAGATTCACTGAGACTGGCGGATTTAGTCATCTCCGGAAAAAGAAGAAAACGGACATTCGGATGAGTTTCCACTGATTCCTGATTGCTTATTTTAGCTTCGGTCTCCGCCACGTTTCCTTTGCTGACCGTATTCCGGATCAGATCCGGTAAATTTGCCCAGCCAAATTGTTGGGTATCGGTAGAATTCGTTGGCTGCCCACTTTCTGAAAGAGGGACAGTAGCGGGAACTACCTTGCCTTTTTCGGAATCTTTAGATTTAGTGGGCTGTGTAGGAATAGCGTTGGGATTTGCCCGCATGCTAAACTCCATCGTAATATCTTTTTGCGTTAAGATAAAAATGGCAAATGCCAGCAGTGATAAACTAAACCAGTTTTTTCGTAACCACTCCTTTGATTTTTTTAAATAAACTTTTTGATACTTTTCGTTAAATTTAAATTGTAAAGATTTCATGATTCTTGCTTTTTAGATCGGGTCGCCTGGATTAGGTAGATGCCTTTACCGTACCGTTTTCTTGCATTTTTTCGCAAGAGATTAACCCCGTTATTTATTCTTATGGAACAAATATAAAACGAAAAGTTTTAAAAAGCAAATCATTTAAAACATAAAGTTTTTTAACATAAGTAGTTGATATAAAGGATGTTATCAATTTGCTGACAAGAATCGATATCTCAAACGAAACAATTATATAAATAGGTTTATTTCAGGGTATTTGGCTAAATATGATAATTTTTAAACCATTTCGGTCTTTAAAAATCTTCTAAAAAAAATCGCTTACAAAACCTTATCTTCGCGAAAAAAAGGCACTTATTTTAGATAGTGTAATAAATACACTACTTTTGCGGTTCCGGAATTGAAGCGCTCAGGTTATCCTAAGGCATTTCCAAAATTAATGAGTATAATCTCTATAAATCAACCTATTAAAAAAGTATTATGATTGCTGTAATTGATAGTGGTTCTACCAAAGCAGACTGGAAATTTTTATCACCGAATGCCTATCCCATTTCTATCACGACCATGGGATTTAATCCGTATTATCACGATGAATCTATTATTTTACCCCAACTAGAATCGGCTTTTAATGGTCCAATAAACTCTGCGGACTTAACTAAAATCTATTTCTATGGCGCTGGTTGCAGTGATCCGCAACGCAACAAGATTATTGCCGATGCCCTGCAAAAATATTTTACGAATGCAGAAATAAAGGTGGAGCATGATATTCTGGCATGTGCTCTCGCTACCTGCCGAGACCAGCCGGGGATTAGTTGTATTCTTGGAACTGGTTCTAATTCTTGTTTATTTGACGGAGAGAAGATTATCGACAATGTTCCCAATCTTGCTTATATTCTCGGAGACGAGGGGAGTGGGGGACATTTAGGAAGGCTACTCATTCAGAGTTATTTTTACCGAGAATTTCCGATTGATATCAAAAATGATTTTGAAGAAGCTTACGGAAATGATCGACAAGTATTTTTAGACAATATTTATATAAAACCTAATGCAAACGTTTATTTAGCTTCCTTTGCCAGATTCCTTTCAGACCACAAGGATCATATTTATATACAGAGTTTGGTAAACCGTTCCTTTACCGAGTTTATTAAACGACACGTGCGTAAGTATCAAAACCACACTAACTTGCCAATTCACTTTATTGGTAGTGTGGCGTATCATTTTGGGGATATTTTAAAATTGGTCCTCGATGAACGCTCCCTGACATTGGGAATAATCATTAAAAAACCAATAGATAATCTGGTAGATTATCATATTGAATTAGAAGGATGGAAAAAAAGTAATATATAATATGGGAGCAAATATAAAACGTATCGCGGTCTTTACTTCCGGGGGAGATGCACCTGGTATGAATGCGGCCATTCGTGCGGTCGTACGAACGGCTACTTATCACAACCTGCACATTTACGGTATTCGGAAAGGATACGAAGGAATGATCAACGGAGAGATTGTCCGACTTGAAACCAGAATGGTGGGTAATATTATGCATCGAGGGGGCACCATGCTCAAAACTGCCCGGAGCGAACGCTTTCGTACACCCGAAGGTAGACAAGCTGCCTACGAATCCCTTATGGCCCACGACATTGATGCCTTAGTTGGAATTGGTGGGGACGGTTCTTTTACGGGATTAGAAATATTTTCTAAAGAATTTAATATCCCGGTAATAGGTGTTCCAGGTACAATTGATAATGATCTGTACGGAACCGATTATACGATTGGTTACGATACGGCAGTTAATACAGCGGTTGAAGCTGCGGACAAAATTCGGGACACAGCAGACTCACACGATCGGTTATTCTTTGTAGAAGTAATGGGTCGACACTCTGGATTTATAGCCTTGAATACGGCTATTGGTAGTGGGGCAAGTAGTGTCCTTATTCCCGAAACACACCTGGAAATTGATGCCCTGATTAAAATGCTCAAAAAAGGCGTAAAACGAAATAAGCTGTTCAGTCTGGTAATTGTGGCGGAAGGAAATGCCAACGGTGGTGCTACAGAAATTGCGAAATTGGTACAGGAAAAGTTTGATCATTATGATATCAAAGTTACCATTATTGGTCACCTCCAAAGGGGTGGATCTCCCTCCAGTTTTGATCGGGTACTGGCCAGTCGGCTGGGATTTGGTGCTATCGAAGGGTTACTGGCAGGTGAAGCAAATGTAATGTGTGGATTGATCAATAATAAAGTCTGCTACACGCCGCTCAGTGATGCCATTAATGAGAAAAAAGATCCAGATCAGGATTTGATTAGAATGGCGGAGATACTGGCGTTGTAGGAATGGAATTAGAATAAAGTCTATTGCCAAAAACGTAAATTTATTATTAACTCATTCCTAATGTTTCAACAATAAAAAATGTTAAATTTTAGTTTTTAATTATTAGGAATCTCCACCATATAGCCATCTCGAAACAATTCGTTGGAGGAGGTTGTTATTTGGTTTTGAAAGACCTAAATCCCGAAGAATAGTGGTGAAACGGGTTATTTTTTTAAATTTATTTTACAATCACCTAGGGTAGACCTTATTTTTTTGGGTCCTTATCATAAAGCTATTTGTCACTCTAAGGTTATTGTACAGAATTAGCCTGTTATGCAAACTAAAACAAGTCACTTTTTTTTCACAATTTTATTTTTTTTGGGTACCGTTTTTTCGCTAACCGCACAGCAATCTATTACGATTTCTGGTACCGTGGTCGACGAATTTGGTGACGGCTTACCCGGCGCTACGGTAACCTTCCCCGGGACAGGTATTGGAATTACCACTGAACTGGATGGTACTTATGTCTTGAAAACCGATTCTCCCGGTGCAACCCTCGAAGCGAGCTATATTGGCTATGAGGCACAAACTAAAAACGTTAGTAGTGATCCCGTTCAGACCATTGATTTTAAATTGGGAGATAGTGCGCTGGAATTAGAAACGGTGGTCATAACGGCCAAAAAGGGAAGGTATCGAAAAAAAGATAATCCTGCCGTGGCTTTGATGAAAAATGTCATTGGTAATAAAGACGACAACCGACTGGAAGCATACGATTATTATCAGCATGATATCTATGAGAAGGTAGAAATGGATTTAAATAATATTTCAGAAAAATTTAAGAATCGAAAGATCTTTAAAAAAATGAAATTTATTTTCGGTTACGTGGATACGACCCAAACGGACCAAAAACCGTTTCTGCCCATTTTCCTTCAGGAAAATAAAGGAACGGTCTATTATCGTAAATCACCTAGTTCCAAAACAGAATTTCGTGCAGGACAAAAATTAACCAAACTCGAGGGCTATCTGGACGATGAGTCGCTTTCCAATATTATGGAAAAACTCTACCAGGAAGTTAATATTTATAATAATAATATCGAACTGGTTACTGCCCAATTTGTCAGTCCACTTTCATTTTTTGCACCTGATTTTTACGCGTTTTATATCCAGGATACTTTAGAATTTGAAGGGAAGCAAGTAATTGATGTATCCTTTATTCCACGTAATAAACAAAACTTGGGTTTTTTAGGAAACTTGTACGTGGCGCTGGATTCTACCTATCGGGTTATGAAAGTGGATATGGGAATTGTCGATGATATTAATTTGAATTTTGTGCAGGATATTCAAATTCAACAGGAATTTAAAGACATGGGTAACGATCAGTGGGTGGTCTATAAAAATAATGTGTTGATTGAATATAACATAACAAAAGAAGGGATGGGGTTTTACGGACGACGTTCGGTCATCAATGATAATTTTGTTTTTAATCAACCAGCAGAAGAGGATAAATACGGGAATCCCGAAAATGTAGTTTTACTGAAGAGAGCCAAAAAACAGGACGAAACATTTTGGGCCGAAAACCGAACGGTGCCACTGACCGAATCAGAATCGAATACCTATTTTATGATGGATACCCTGCAACGGGTACCCGCCTTTAAACGGGCCGTCAAATTAATTTCCTTTTTACTAACTGGCTACACACCGGTGGGACCCGTGGACATCGGTCCGGTCAATGCTTTTTACAGCTTTAATCCAGTAGAAGGCTGGAGACCTCGTTTAGGAGGAAGAACCAATTTAAAATTTAATAAAAAAATCCAGTTAGAAGGTTACCTGGCCTACGGAACAAAAGACAAGGAATTTAAGCATCAGGGCAGACTCACTTATTCGTTTAACGAAAATTTTGAAGAGTATCCCCGGCATTTTATTCGCTTGAGTAGCGAAAAAGAAACGCGTTTTCCGGGGGCGGTGCTTCGGTACTTTGGCGAGGACAATTTCTTCCTTTCCTTCCGGAGGGGAAACAATACACGGATGATTTTTCACGAGGCGCAGTCCCTTGATTATTTTATTGAAACAGATAATAATTTTGCATTTAACCTAATTTTTGAAAGACGGAAAAGACAGGCCTACGGAACGCTGGAATTTGATTTTAAAGAAAATGGGGAAGAAAGGATCGTGCCCTTTGTTCGGACTTCGCAAATCGGTTTACAAATAAAATGGTCACCCAACGCACAATACTGGAATGGAAAAACGCAACGGATCGCCATGTTTAATCGCTATCCGATTATGACGCTCGATTATACGGCTGGATTAAACGGGGTATTAGGGGGTGAATATGATTATCACAAGCTTAACCTAAAAGTCTTTAAACGGTTTTATTTGTCCATTTTGGGATATACCAATTTTGAAGTAGAAGGCGGAAAAATATTTGGAGATCGACTGCCTTATTTTTTGCTGCATCTACCTCGGGCCAATCAGTCGTTTGCCTATCAGATTTTTGCTTTTAACCTGGTGAATTTTTTAGAGTTTTCCAGCGACGAGTATTTTACCTGGAATACGGAACACTATTTTAACGGGTTTTTCTTTAATAGAATTCCGCTTTTCCGCAAACTGAAATTACGGGAAGTCATCTCCTTTAAAGGATTATACGGCCGACTGACTGACAAAAATAATCCGGAGGAAGATGAGTCGTTAATTCAGTTTCTTAAAGACGACGATGGGGTACCCGTAACCTACACCTTGGAAGAGAAACCTTATATCGAGGTGAGTGTCGGGGTAACAAATATTTTTAAATTTTTAAGAGTGGATTTGGTCCGTAGATTAACCTATCTCGATAATCCCAACGTACCCGACTTGTGGGGAGTCAAAGGATTGGCAATTCGAGGCCGATTTCACGTAGAGTTTTAGCAGTTATCCTATAAGATGGTTTACGACTTTTTTCTTAAAAAATACAAAGGAATCGTACCGTAAACAGATAGCCGAGAATGTTTTAGGATGATTCTCAATTATTCTGATTAATACACCCTTAGTGCCTTTGGTTCTTTGTGGCAATTAATCTTTACCTTATGCTTTGAACTATTTTAATAAATCAGCTAAAAAATGTAACTTTGACGGCAATTATTTTTTAGCAAATAATTATTTTCTGGTATCCTCCACATTCATCCCTTTGAACAGCCATTCCTGAGAAGGAAAGACTTCTGACAATCTTGAAGAATAGGATCTAACGGCTACAGATATAATCAAACGATTGACTGCATTAACGTATATTGAATCATTTGATTGATCAATAATTATACATACAATTAAAATATAATATTATGTTAAAGAAATACGGACAAATACTAGTCTACAAGATTATCGAACCGTTAATCGGACTATTAATTAAAATGGGAATTACTCCTAATATGATCACTTCTATGGGACTAATCCTTAACTTTGTGGCCATGCTGATTCTGATCTACGGGGCAGAATTTGGTGCCCGTAACGACTATTCTTACGTTGGCTGGGCTGGATTTACCATTCTTTTAGCTGGTTTATTTGATATGATTGATGGTCGACTGGCCAGAGTCGGAAATATGGCACATCCATTTGGTGCTTTATACGATTCTGTTTTGGATCGTTATAGCGAAATGGTCATGTTTTTAGGAATTTGTTACTATTTGGTGGCGCAGGATTTCTTTTTAAGTTCCATTTTTGCCTTTGTGGCGATGATCGGCTCCGTGATGGTCAGTTATACTCGGGCCCGAGCGGAAGGATTAGGGGTTAATTGTAGTGTAGGTTTGATGCAAAGACCCGAACGAATCCTGATTATCGGGATTTCAGCGATTCTTTGTGGGATATTTTCCTCGGTAATGGGCGGTGACTATAAAGTATACGTCGACTTTTTACCGTTCGGCGTCTTCGAAACCATCTCCGTTTTTACCTTGCCATTGGCTGCATTGGCGGTATTATCCAACATTACCGCGTTACGCAGACTGATGTACAGCCGTGAACGTCTTTTATATCCCGAAAAACAAGACAAAAATTTGCAGCGGGCATGATAAAAGGGCTGGCGAATATTGTTAACTTTGCCAAGAATCTATCAAGCCCTAATAAAAAAGCAAAAAGGCTCAAAGCCACGAAGAAAAAATGCGTAAAAAGAAATTTAGGAATGAGGTATTAATAGTGTCTTCGCGCCTTAGGGATAGTTATTTATTCCTCATCCCTTAGTGGCAAAAAATCAGGCGAGAATAAGTCTGGTATTTAGATTTTAACGCACAATGGACTAGCTACTTTTGGTAATTTTTTCACCGTAATGAATTTTCAAAATGAATAACAATCTTTTAGGTAGAACAGAATATTTTAAATCTGACGAAAAACAACCCCACGTAGAACGTTGTCAGAAAATGATAAAAGACCATCCTGAAATTGCTACCTTATTTGGTCGTAATCCCGGGACCTTTGGAATCTTGCTAGCTTTGGTAGCTCTGCAATTCAGTATCGCTGCCTACATGGGAACGTTGGGACTAGGATACTGGTGGGCTGCTTTGATCGTAGCCTGGATCGTCGGTGCTTTCGCTAATCACAATATGTACGTGGTTATTCACGAAGCAACCCATAACCTGGTTTTCAAAAGTCGTCTGGCCAACCGCTGGGTGGTCATCCTCGCGGATTTAGCGAACGCCATTCCCGGCGGACAAGGATTCAGTACCTACCACCTCAAGCACCACGCACATCAGGGCGAGCATGATATTGATACCGACCTGGCCGGATATTGGGAAGCAAAATTAGTGGGGAACTCCTGGTGGAGAAAATCCCTTTGGTTGTTGTTTTTTCCCGTCTTTCAGATTGGACGTGCCTACCGAGTCAAAAATGTCAGTACTTTTACCAAATGGGTGATGATCAATATTGCTTGCGCCGTAGTGGTGGACATTGCAATGATCTACTTTTTTGGCTGGAATGCGATCGTTTATATGGTGGGTTCGATGTTTTTTTCGCTTGGTTTACATCCGCTGGGGGCCCGTTGGGTACAGGAGCATTATACACTGGATGGAGAACAGGAAACGCATAGTTATTACGGTCCGTTAAATAATATCTCTATGAATATCGGGTACCACGTAGAACACCACGATTTTCCCGCAATTCCCTGGACTAATATTAAGAAACTCAAAGCGATGGCTCCGGAATATTATGACAACTTGCGTTCTCATGATTCGTGGTTTAAATTATGGCTGGAATTTATTTTTAATCCAAAATACTCGCTATTTTCCAGAGTTACCCGTGAGAATGGGAAAGATAAAGTAGTGGTAGAGGTTGGGAAATCTTCTAAACAGAATGCAGCGGTATTTAGTGGCAACTAGCACAGTTGGAGTTTGAACGAAAAAATTATTTCAGAAATTTTTTTGTTTGTTTAAAACGTTTATTTGTTTAATCGTTTAGTTCTCTATAAACGATTAAACAAATAAAAATTCCGTCGAAAGAACAAAGGTTGTATTAAAAAGTTGTTATCCTTTTTATACTCGTAAACACCCTAAAATGAAAAAATTATTTGTATCCAATAAAGATGAGTCGGTTCGTTTGTTCGAGAGTGATTTTTTGGAAAAATTTACCCACGTACATTATCTGACGCCCATGGTGGTCTTTGGTCCGGTGGTATTGTATTTTCTGTACCTGAGCATCATGCATCCGGCGTTGGGTTTATTGGCAGGTATCGGAATGTTGGCGGCGGGGATCATTGCCTGGAGCTTTACGGAATACTTTTTACACCGTTTTGTTTTTCATTACCATCCAACCTCCAAGTTTGGCAAAAGGATTCATTTTTTGCTACACGGTGTACATCACGATTATCCTAATGATTCTAATCGTTTGGTCATGGCACCATTGATTTCGATTCCGTTGGCGTTTGCTTTTTATTTTGGATTCAAAACCATTATACCGATTCATTTATTATATCCTTACTTTGCGGGTTTTGTAACGGGTTATATTTTTTATGATACGTTACATTATGCGTTGCACCACCTTGAGTTTAAAAGCAAATGGTGGATTGCCTTAAAAACGCATCATTTAAAACATCACTTTAAGGATCCCGACAAAGGATACGGAGTAAGCTCTCCGGTATGGGATGTTATTGTAGGATCAAATTTTGTAAAAAAGCAGAAGGTTGGAAACAAGGAAAGTATCAATTCCCACGGGGTCTAAATCATTAGAAAAACAAAAGGGGTTTCAGCGGTTTACGACAAAAAACGTTTTGTTAGCCACCCTGTTAACCCTCCTGTATTTAGGGGCGGTAGTAGGACTGATGAAGCTGCGGGACGATCACGTGATGTTGCTCACCGTGTTGTGGATTGCCTATTTTGCACATGCCGAGAGTCGGAAAATATTTTATGGTTTCGTGTGGATTTTGCTCTACTGGTTGATTTATGATTCCTTGCGAGTCTACCCCAATTATATGGTCAATCCGGTGCACATCGCCCAACCCTATGATTTGGAGTTAGCCTGGTTTGGAATAATGGAGGGAGGACAGTTATTGACGCCAAATCAATATTTTGCCAATAACCAGTCTACTTTCCTGGATGTAATGAGTGGAACATTTTATTTGTCGTGGGTACCCGTTCCATTCGCGTTTGCGCTCTATTTGTATTTTAGGGATAAAGGATTGATGTTACAATTTACGTTTTCCTTTTTTTTGGTAAATATGTTAGCCATCGCAATTTATTATATTTACCCGGCGGCACCACCCTGGTACGTAGAAATGTACGGACTAGGCGTAGAAAAATTTAATATTCCCGGGCAAGCGGCCGGGTTACTGAAGTTTGACGAATTCGTTGGACTGGATATTTTTAAAGGCATGTATGAGAAAAACGGAAATGTATTTGCGGCCATTCCTTCCATGCATTCCGCTTTCCCGATACTGACTACTTACTTTGCGTTAAAAAAGAAATTATACCCCGCTGCGTGTTTTTTCTTTTTGACCATCATAGGCATCTGGTTTGCTGCCGTTTATACTTTCCACCATTATATTGTGGATGTATTAGCGGGAGGATTAACGGCTGTTGCAACCATTCTGATCGTCGAAGGTCTTTTAAGAACCCGTGCTCGGCAGTGGTATCATAACTATAAAAAACTATTGCTTTAAGATATGAATAAATTAACCTCACGCATGGCGCAGTACGACGCGCCACAAAAAGCTAAAGCTGCCGGTGTATATCCCTACTTCAGAATGATTCAATCTGAACAGGATACGGAAGTTATTATTGACGGTAAAAAAGTATTGATGTTCGGTTCTAATTCCTACCTGGGATTGACCAATCATCCAAAATTAAAAGAAGCTTCGATTGCGGCTATTAACAAATATGGTTCTGGTTGTGCGGGATCTCGTTTCCTCAATGGAACGTTAGATTTGCACATCGAGCTAGAAGAAAAATTAGCCAAATTCGTTGGTAAAGAAGACGCCCTGGTTTTCTCTACCGGTTATCAGGTAAACCTCGGTGTACTATCTTCGGTCACTTCCCGTAAGGACAATATCATTTTAGATGAACTGGACCACGCCTGTATAATTGATGGTGCTCGACTATCTTTCGCCCGTCCGCTCAAATATCGACATAACGATATGGACTCGTTGGAGAAAATGCTACAAAATAATCAACCTGAAGACGGCCTGAATCTAATTGCCGTAGACGGTGTTTTTAGTATGGAAGGAGACATTGCGAAACTGGACGAAATTGTTAGACTCGCCAAAAAATACAACGCCAATATCATGGTGGACGATGCCCACGGACTGGGAGTCGTAGGAAAGTCGGGAAGAGGAACGGCTGATCATTTTGGGTTGACCGACGAGGTGGATCTAATCATGGGAACCTTCAGTAAATCGCTCGCCTCTATCGGTGGTTTTATCGCTGCCAATAATGAGACGATCAACTTTCTGAAACACCACGCCCGCTCGCTGATTTTCAGTGCCAGTATCGCTCCGGGTAATGCCGCTGCCGTGGTTGCGGCCCTGGATTTGATGCAGCAGGAACCAGAACGAATCGAAAAACTTTGGGACAATACTCGCTACGCAATGGCAGGACTAAAAGCATTGGGATTAGATACAGGACATTCCGAAACGCCGATCATTCCAATCTACGTACGGGATACCGAAAAGACATTCCTGTTGACCCGAATGCTACAAGAACAAGGTGTTTTTGTCAATCCGGTTATCACACCCGCGGTGGCACCCAAAGACTCACTGATCCGTTTCTCTCTGATGGCTACGCATACCCGCAAACAGATTGACGAAGCCCTCGAAAAAATTGGCGTCATCGCCGATAAACTGGATATTCCCAGAATGGAAAATGCAGGCGGCTAAGGTTTAGGGGACTTCTGAGCAATATAAAAATAACTTGCCACCAAGAAACTAAGTCACAGAGAATATATGTATGAAAATTAGTGCCTTATTGGTAAAAAAAGCATGCCATAAAGAATATGCGCATAAGAACTTTGTGTCTTTGTGCCTTAGTGGCAAATATATTTTAGGTAAAACGAAAAACATACTTTGAGAAAAACATGGAAATTATTCCCGTAACTTCTGCTAGCCAGCAAAAGAAATTTATTGATTTTCCACACGACTTGTACGCAAACGATCCGAACTACGTACCGGAATTGTTCGTAGGTCAAAGAGAACTCCTTTCTGAAAAGAAAAACCCTTTCTTTCAACATTCAAAAGCACAGTGTTTTTTAGCGTACGAAAATAATAAAATCGTCGGTCGTATTGCTGCTATTTATAATCGTAACTATAACGAATACGCCAGCCGCAACGTTGGCTTTTTCGGTTTATACGATGTGATCGATGATTATAAAGTTTCCAAGGCACTGCTCGATCAGGTCGTCGACTGGTGTAAAAAGGAAAAGGTGACCGCAATCGTGGGGCCGACCAATTTTACCACCAATGATACGGCCGGACTCTTGGTAGAAGGGTACGAATTCGCACCGACTGTCATGATGGTTTACAACAAGCCCTATTATCTAACCCATCTGGAACAATACGGATTTAGAAAAACCAAAGACTTGTTGGCTTACGAAGTGACGGAGTCTGAAGTGAATATGAAATCCGTGAAAATTGCGGGCATGTTACAGGAGCGCTTGGCGCGAAAAGGGATCACGGTGCGGGAAGCCAATATGAAAAAGCTAAACGATGAGATTGCGGGCGTTCGGGATATTTACCGCTCGGCCTGGGATAAAAACTGGGGGTTTGTGCCCGCCACAGATGCCGAATTTGATCATTTAGCGGAAGGATTAAAATTAATTATCGATCCAAAATTTGTACAAATTGCGGAGCACGAAGGCAAGATGATTGGATTTGCACTGGCCATTCCGGACATTAATCAGATTACAAAAAATATCAAAAAAGGCAGACTTTTTCCGACGGGTATTTTTAAATTATTGTTGGGAAAAGGAAAGATAAAAAAAATTAGAATTATCCTGTTGGGGGTCGTGGAAGAGTACCGAAAAATGGGTATTGAAGGTATATTTTACGCGCGAATTATTTCAAATGGTTTGGAAAAAGGCGTTCATACTGCGGAGGCATCCTGGATTCTGGAAGATAATGAAATGATGAACAAAGGGTTACAGAATATCAATGCTCGCGTGACCAAACGGTACCGAATTTTAGAATTACCCCTGGAAGCTGAAGCATGAAAAAAGTACTAATTACTGGAGCCAGTGGATTTGTGGGCAGCTTTTTGGTCGAAGCATTTTTAGCGGCGGACGCCGACCTGGAAGTCTACGCTGGCGTGCGAAAAACCAGTAGCCGAAAATTTTTGACCGATCCAAGAATCCAATTTTTTGAAATGGATTTTTCTAATCAAAAAAAACTGAAAAAGGACTTAGGGGACAACCGCTTTAATTACGTCATACACAATGCAGGGCTAACCGCAGCGGATCGAAAAAAAGATTATTTTTTGGTCAACTGTGATTACACCCAAAACCTCATAAGAGCATTGCCGGAGGGATCTGCTTCTTTAGAAAAATTTGTCTATATGAGTAGTATGGCAGCCTACGGTCCGGCGGATAATATGCCTGGAGATTTGGTAAAAGAGACCGATACGCCGCATCCCATTGACACCTACGGTGAAAGTAAATTAGCCGCGGAGCAGGCCATCAGAAAATATGAAAACTTACCGTATTTAATCTTTCGGCCTACGGGAGTTTATGGTCCGAGAGAACGAGATATTTATATTTTTTTTACCATTTTGAATAAAGGACTGGAACCTTACATTGGTCTTCAGGAACAGGAAGTATGTTTTATTTATGTGAAAGATTTGGCCGATTTAATTGTCAAAGCTACCTTGTCCGAGCACGCACAAAAAAGTTATTTCGTAGCCGACGATCAAGTGTACAGTAATTATGACTTAGGAAAATATGGGAAGCAATATTTAAATAAAAAAACCTTTAAAATAAAAGTTCCTACCGGCCTGGTACGAGGGATTGCCTACCTCAACGAAACGGTTGGAAAAATAAGAGGCAAAATGCCGGCTTTAAATTTAGAAAAAGTAAATATTTTAGAAAGTTTGAATTGGAAATGCGATATTCGCCCTCTGAAAACGGACTTTAATTTTACACCAAAATATAATTTAGCCACCGGCTTGAAGGAGACGATTGAATGGTATCGTAAAGAAGGATGGCTATAGGTGAAGGACAAAGATAATACATAAAAATGCTGGTTGGCCCGTTGGCTGGTTAGCTGGTTGGCTTCCCTCAAACGTAAAAACGTTGAAGAAAAGCCAACTAGCCAACTGGCTAACCAGCCAACTAGCCATAAAAACTTTTTTAATAAACTAAATAACATGAAGAAAAAATCCAAAATTAGTAAGCCAAAAGGAAAGTTAGGTGTTTTACTCCCGGGGATGGGATCTATTTCCTCGACGTTAATTGCTGGGGTAACGGCGATCAATAAAGGGATTGCAGAACCGATTGGTTCTTTTACTCAAATGAATACCATTCGATTAGGAAAACGTACCGAAAATCGTGAGCCAAAAATTAAGGACTTTGCGCCTTTGGCTAAACTAAAGGATATCGTTTTTGGTGGCTGGGATATTTTTCCAGAAAATATGTTCGAAGCTGCAGTTCACGCCGATGTATTAAAACCAGAATTGCTCAATCAGATCAAGGCGCCATTGAAGAAAATCAAGCCTATGAAGGCCGTCTTTGATCCTAATTATGTAAAGAAACTAAACGGCACCTACATTAAGAAGGCCAAGACTAAAATGGATCTAGCCAAGGCATTGATGCGGGATATCAAAAAATTCAAAAAGGACAATAAGTGCGAGCGTCTGGTGATGGTTTGGTGTGGTTCTACCGAAATTTATCTAGCTCCAGGAGCGGTTCATAGTACCATCGAAAAATTTGAAAAGGGACTAGAAAAAAATCACAAGGACATTGCGCCCAGTATGATCTACGCTTACGCAGCGATCAAAATGGGGGTTCCTTACGCGAATGGTGCACCGAACCTTTCTGCCGATATTCCTGCGTTAACCAAATTGGCCAAAGACCATAATGTGCCAATCTGTGGTAAAGATTACAAGACCGGTCAGACGTTGATGAAAACAATTCTTGCACCGGGCTTAAAGGCACGTTCATTAGGTGTTAAAGGGTGGTTCTCTACTAATATCTTAGGTAATCGAGATGGAGAAGTATTGGATGATCCAGACAACTTCAAAACTAAGGAAGTTTCTAAATTAAGTGTACTGGAACAAATTTTTGAGCCGGAAAAGAATCCAAGTCTCTACGGTGATATTTACCACAAAGTAAGAATCAATTATTACCCACCTCGTGGTGACAACAAAGAGGGTTGGGACAATATAGACATTCGGGGTTGGCTGGATTATGATATGCAAATCAAGATTGATTTCCTTTGTCGAGATTCTATTTTAGCAGCACCATTAGTATTGGATTTAGCGTTGTTATTAGACCTTGCTTCCCGTGCTGAAATGGGTGGTATTCAGGAATGGTTGTCTTTCTTCTTTAAGTCGCCACAGACCAAAGAAGGATTGCCACCAATGCATGATATCTTTAAGCAATTGATAAAATTAGAAAATACCTTGCGTTATATTCAGGGAGAAGACTTGATCACGCACCTTGGACTGGATTATTACGATTTTTAAGATTTTTTAGAATATGTTTTACGGTGTAAAACAGGCTGAAGGCACCTCGTTGATTAATTGACGGGGTGTTTTTTTGTTAAAAAAATTAGAGAATATCAAAGATGTTCAACGGTCGATCCTGAAATTGAATAGTATCCTTTTTCTTGCGATGTAAAAGCGCTTTACCAATCGGTGACTGAATAGAAATACAATAAACTGTTTGAGCATCTATGACCAACTTTCCCATTCCAATACTCATAAAATAAATACCTCGATCGGTTTGTACAAGTGCGCCCGGTACAACGGTGGAGTAGGAGGCTTCCATATCCAGTCGATCCAGTTCGGTAGACAATTGAAAGGCTTTGCTCAGTTGCGCTTCGTGTCGTTGCTGTTCGAGTTGCATCATGGCGCGGCCTGTTTCAAACTTATCTCCCGCGCTGCTTTTGGTTTCTCCGTCGCGAGCTTCGACGGCGGCGGCTACGGCTTGTTGGGCTTGTGTGATTTTTTCCTTAACCAGATTTTGGAGGTGTGAATAAATGTGGGGTTTTAGAAAAGAAAGGTTGGGCATGGGTTGGAATTAATAAACGATGTTATTTTTGATGATCATCAAAGGTACGAGATAAAATGAAATTAACGTTTAAAAAATAATGCGACCGCTCGTATGTTTGTAAAAGTATGAAATTTGAGAGGAAATCGTTACATTTTGATTAGATGTATCGAGCCGTTCAGGAAAACCGGAGACCGCTAAGTAAGGAGTAAGCTTCTATACAGTCGCAGAGAATT
>Ga0209187_1002797_pt1 | contig 15751 bp, 21 predicted proteins | sample BantaG_FD_187430 | JGI IMG/M metagenome (GOLD analysis project Ga0209187, IMG submission 187430) | Marine algal microbial communities from Bantry Bay, Ireland - BantryBay_4 metaG (SPAdes) (version 2) | ecosystem: Host-associated > Algae > Red algae > Unclassified | place: Bantry Bay, Ireland... | reverse complement strand
CCAAGGGGTCAGGCACGGACGGCCGGGGGCGGCGCCGCGGCGCCGCCCGAGGCGGCGCCGCCGTCGGGAGCCGCGTCGTGCGGGACCGCCGGCGACGCGTCGGCGGACGTGTGGGGCAGCCCCAAGTGCGCGACGCGGCGCAGGTAAACGCGCAGTGTCTCGTGCGAGGCGTCCGCGGCGTCCATCCAGGTTGGCTGCGGATACCCTGTCCAGTAGACGTTGACCCGGAGGGTGCCGTCGGGCAGCGTCGCGTGGTCCGCGATGCGGTCGAGGGCGTTCCGCTGGCAGTCGGCCTCCGCCTCATGGAAGGAGCGCGTTGCCCGCAGCGCGGCGTGTTGGGCAGGGTACTCGGTGGCCGTGCCCAAGGCGCGGAGGACGTGCGCGACGTTCTCACGGCGGTGCTCCCCGTCCACGTCCAGAAGGACAGTCGGGCCGTCCGTGGAGACCACGCGATACGGTCCGCGGGCGACATGTGTCAGCTTGCCGCCGGCACCCTCCTCCTTGGCGTGGTCGCGCAGCCACGCGCAGCCCCCCAAGGTGAGCCTCCCCGCGCGCAGCGGGAGGCGCCTGTCGTGGTCGCGCTTGTTGCGCCCATGTGTCGCCTTGAGCGTTGCCCGCTTATGCGGAATGAGCTGCACGAGGCGAGTCAGGAGGGCGGCTTAGGCCCGCTTCTCAACGGCGGTGCCGCGTTGCGCCGTGATGGGGTACGCCCCGGATTTGGGGATGTTTTTGAATTCCCAGCTGGATACCCCCATGGGGTTGACCAGTTCCAGCGGCGCAACCCCGGTGCTACGGTGGGGACGGCTGTTATACGCCAGATTCAGGGCCCCAAGGAGTTTGTCCGAGGACCGCGGGTGCTCCGCCATGTATTGGTTGAGGATCTTATGCATCGTGCGGTTGAACCGCTCCATCTGCCCGTTCGTCTACGGATGTGACGGTGACGTCACCTTAGGCTCAATGGAGAGCAGACTGCAAACCTGGCCCCAGAAGTAGCTAGTGAACTGGGGTCCTCCGTCCGAGAGGAGCCAGTCCGGCGGACCATAAGCACCAGAAGTTGTCATTGATATATCCTCAAGGATTATATCCGTGCATTATATCCGTATCCACTTCGGATACGAGCAGGAGACGCATATCCACATTGCATTATGAGAAAAGGAGGAGAGGATATATCTATCCTGTCCGACAGAAATTGCGAGATTATATCGGATCCGTATCCCAGACATGAGAGTCAGGATACAGGGATGTATATGGTTATGAGGCTTCACGCATCTGGAGAATTCTGGTTAAACGCAGTCGACCTCTCTTTTCGCGTGCCGACCATCGGGGGATTAATGTCCGAACATTTGGCGGCGACAAGCGGCGATCCAGCCCGACCCGGGTGGAACCATTCAATCACGCGACTCGATCCGATTACGTTGTGTCAGAGTGTGACACGAGATTCAGACCGGTCATTTTGACGTCCGTTTACACAAACGGCGGGGAACCGCCTTGACGGCGCCCGTTGGGGCGTTGAAGTCAAGTATGAAGTTCAAGAAGAATTCCATTTAGCAGTCGAATATCGGCTGGATGGCGTTCTTCTTGGCCTCTAATTGAGCAGTCTGTCGGACTTGGCGGATTATATTCGGATCCAATAATCGTACCCGGATACGAATATAATCTACGCAAATATCTGCTAGCGCAGGCAGATATTTTGTTCCGGATCTCGGCTGAGGGAGTTATCCGTAATCAGATATGGAGGATCGGCGTGTATCCGTATCCTATTTCAGCCCAAAAACCATATCCTGATAACCCCTGATAAGCACCCACCCAGTAGTCCAGGACGACCGAGGGGCAGTCCCACGCCGACGTACCGTCCATAGGGATGGCGCGCACCGGCTTAGTGAACCGATCGGTGATCACCAGGATGAACCGGTGGCCGGCGGCCGTCCGCTCGAGGGGCCCGTAGAGGTCCACCGCAATGTCCTGGAAGGGAATAGTGGCGAGAAACAGAGTGAAAGGTGAGCGCCGCGCCAGTGGGCGCAAGTGCTGCCGGGCACAGCTGTCGCAATTCCTAACGTAGGAGACGACGTCGGCCGCCATGCCCACCCAGTAGTAATACCGCCGCATCGCCGCATAGATGCGGGACTTCCCGGAGTGCCCAGCGAGGGTCGCGTTGTGCTCAAGGTGAAGGACCTGCTCCTGCAAGGAGGCCGGGACCACCGCCTGGTGGGCGCCGTCGGGCGCCGCGCGTCGCCGGAGGACCCCATCCGGGTCCTCGAAGAACGGGATGCGCCGCCTGGCGTTCAGGGCCTTCAAGATCTCCTTGCAGTACCCGTCGTCGGCTTGGGCCGAGAGCACCGCGTCGCGGTCAATGCCACGGACCGTCGGGTCGCCGACGTAGTTGGCGGCATTGAGCCCTCGGACCGTGTTGGCCCGCACGGCAAAGACGGGGACCGCGTCGTCGAACGCGGTTTCGTCGCTGGTCCCGGACTGCAGGCGGGAGATGCTGTCGGCCATGTAGTGCGTCATCCCCGGCTTGAAGGCGACGTCGATCTCCAACTCGCTTAGGCGTAGGCGCCAACGTGCCAGGCGGGGATTCCCCGAGCCCTAGATGTTGAGGATCCACCACAGGCAGTCGTGGTCTGTGCGCACGAGGAAACGGTCACCCTCAAGGTAGGGGCGGAGCTTGAGAGACGCCCAGACGACCGCCAGGCACTCCTTTTCCAAGACCCTGTACGGGAGCTCGTTCGTTGCCAGCAGCCGGCTGATAAACGCGACCGGCTGGAGCTTCCCGTCGTCGTGCTCCTGCAGCAGGGCGGCGCCCACTTGCGTACCGCAGGCATCCACGTCGAGGACGTTTTTCTGCCTGCGCCGCGGGAGTTCGAGAATTGGTGGGGTCGTGAGGGCCTCTTTGAGCCGGTCGAACGCCTGCTGCTGCAATGGTGTGGCGGAGGGCACTAGGACAGGGGCCGTGGACTTCATGAGGTCCGTCAATGGCGCCGCCATTCGTGCGAAGTTCGGCACGAACTGGCGGAAGACGTGACAAATCCCCACGAAGCTCCGTCCTTGCGTGCGGGTCGTCGGGAAGTGCGCCTCGCGCAGAGCGCGCGTGTGCGCGTCCATCACGCCGAGCCGGCCGCGCTTGATTTCGTGCCCGAGGTACTCCACGGTCTTACGAAAAAACCGGCACTTGGGCAGGCGGAGTGTCACTTCCGCGTCGCGAAGCAGGCGCAGAGCGCATTCGACGTGGCCGACATGTTCCTCCTCTGTCTTGGAGAACACGATGACATCGTCGAGGTAGATGAGGCAGCGTTGCCACTTCACCCCTGAGAGGATGATGTCCAGCGCCCGCTGGAACGTCGCCGGGGCGTTTGTTGAGCCGAACGGCATCCGTTTGTACTGGTACGCGCCCTCGTGGCACACGAAAGCCGTCTTCTCCCGATCTTCGGGCGCGATGGCAACCTGCCAGTAGCCGGCGTTGCAATCCAACGTCGAGAATATGGTCGCCTCGCCGAGGCTGTCGATGCACTCGTTCATCCGGGGCAGCGGGTACGAGTCCTGCTTGGTGACGACATTCAGCAGTCAATTATCAACGCAGAAGCGGAGGGTGCCATCCTTCTTGGACACGAGCACGACCAGGAAGCACCATTCCCACGACGTCAGTTCGATGACGTCCGCCTCCAGCTGCCGCTTCACCTCGGCCGTCTCGGCCTCCCGCGCCGTGTGCCCCGCGCGACGCGGCGCGAAGCGGACGGGCCGGGCGCCGGCGTTGAGGTCGATGCGGTGCTGGGTAGCCTTGATGACGCCGAGCGCCTGGCTCGTCCACATTGCCTTGTGCTGGTCCAGCATGCGGCGAATCCGGGTGTGCAGCGCCGGGTCGACGTCCGGTAGGTCCACGTCCTCCACTTGTGGGGGGGACGCGGGCGGCGCTCCGGCCGCCACGGCGCCCCCTTCGCCCGGGTCCTGAGGTCGCGCGAGGATCGCGGGCCTACTGCCCGCTGCCGTCGCCAGGTCCGGGATCCGCCCCGACGCGGGGTCGTCCCGGGTGCGTGACACCGCCGTCACGACGCCCTCGGCGGCCGTGGCCGACGTGAAGGCAGGGGTGGGCGGTGCACCGGGGGGTGCCCCGGGGGGCACATGTACGAAGCCCGTCGTGAGCAGTTCGACGTAGCCGACGTTGGCCCTCTGCCGGAGGATGACCGCGCGCGCGCCAAAGTTGGTCACGATGACCGGAGAAGATAGCCCCGGCACAATGTCGTGCACGCCGTTGGCGATGGTGACACCATGCGTTGTGAAAAGGCGCGAGGCGCCGAACACCTGGCCAAGGCCCCCCCGCATGGTCCGCACCCAGACGACTGTGGCGGCCGACGGCGGAAGCCGCGTCTTGCGCGGTGCGCGGGGACCGCAGCAGACGCCCATCGAGCGGTCACTGTTGGACTGTGATGCTCGTCGCCGACTCCACTGGCGGTTCGCGGATGGATGATGGTCGAAGACCCTTATGGTACCCCACATGGTACATTTTCAAGACGTGGTCAAGTTGCACACATACGTGTTGGGTGATCTTGGGGCGTTACTTCTGGCATGTTTTGGATTTTATCTTTGCTTTGCTTCAGTGTCTTTTGATTTGGTGAGTGATTCGATTCAGTGCGAGGGCGTGGGCGTCGCTGTGGGCGCGAAAGGAGGGAGCACTTGGGCCGGTGGGGACTATTTGAGAGGTGCTCTCGGTTGGGAGAGGCGGGGAACCTGAGAACAACCAACAAAGCACGTTCGAACACACACACACAAGCTCAAGCCACTCAACCACTTCACCGTGGTCCCCCAACCCCTATCCCACTGCGTTTCAACAGGTTATGGGCCCAGAGCCGGGGCTTTGACAAGAGCAAGGTGTGCCAGCCGGTGTCGCGGCGGTCGCTGGAAGTGCGAAGAAGACCAGGTCAAGGTCGTTCAAGGACGTGACGGTCAAGGCACACGGCTCGGCAGGGTCTGGCGCTACGACGAGACAACATCATGGACGGAGGCGCTGCCGGCATGGGCGGCATCAAGGTCGACAAGTTGACGGAGACGAACTTCCACGAGTGGCGTCAGCGCGTTAAGATGGTCCTCGCGCTGCGCGACCTGGACGATATGCTGGACGAAGACGGCAAGCCGACGGACGCGGAGACCGGCGAGTGGCAGTGTGGAAGCGTCGAGACACAAAGGCGAGCGCCATCATCGGGCTCACCCTCGGGTCTGAGCAGCTCGAGCACGTGTCGGGCTGCAAGACGACGGCGGAAATGTGGTCGACGCTGCAAGGTGTCTTCCAGCGCAAGGGTTTGATGAACAAGATGAAGGCGCGACGCGAGTTCTACACCGTCGAAATGACAGTCGGCAAGGGAATGATGGGCTACATCAACCGCGTGCGCAACCTCGGCGAGAACCTCAAGGCCATGGGCGGCGAGGTGACGGAGATGGACGTTGCCATGAGCGTCCTCAACGGGCTGACGTCCAAGTACGAGAAATTGCTGGTGGCTCTCGACGCCAAGAGCGAGGACGAGCTAAGCCTCGACTTTGTCAAGAGCCGCTTGCTCCAGGAGGAGCGGCGGCAGACGGACAAGTCACCGGCGACCAAGCACATTGGCGACATGGCACTCGTCGGCGCCAACTATCGAGGTCAAGGCCGCCGTGGTGACCACTCAAAGATCGAGTGTTACTACTGCCATGAGGTTGGGCACATCTCTCACGATTTCCCAGAGCTCAAGGCCAAGAAGCAGAGACAGGACAAGGTGGCCGCGATTGCGGCTGACGATGGTAGCGACAGCGACGACGCCATCTGTCTGGTGGGCAATGCGGCTGACACCGATAACATCTCCAAGTCGTGGCTTGTCGACTCTGCGGCGTCCGCACACATGTGCTGGATGTGCGAGTGCTTCGACGACTACGAGACGACCAAGGGACAGAGCGTCACGATAGGTGACAAGGGGTCCGCAGCCACGGCGGGCGTCGGAACCGTCGTGCTCAATGCCATCGTTCACGGCAAGACGCGCAAGATCAAGTTGGGGAAGGTACTCCATGTTCCTACAATGGGCCTTAACCTCATGTCGGTCGGCATGATGGAGGAGCGTGGTGCGGAAGTGTCATTCAAGGGCGGTAAGACGATCACCCAGATTAGCGAAAAGGTCGCGGCGTCTGGCACGCGAAAGAGTGGGCTCTACCATCTTGACATGGCCCCACTGTCGGATGTTTCTGCGGTGGCCTCTCTTCAGCTCTGGCATGAGCGCCTTGGGCACGTCAACGTGGCTGGCGTTTAGCGGATAGTCAAAAACAAGGACATTGACGGACTCAAGTGCTCTTCCATGATGGTCAAGGACGTCTGCGAGCCGTGCGTGTATGGAAAGGCGGCTATGACGCCTATGCCTAGTGCAGGAGGAGGTCGAGTGACCAAGAGCCTGCAGCTCGTGCACTCGGGCCTGGGCGGGCCAATGTCGGTGCTGTCGCGTGGCGGTGCGCTCTACTTTGGCACCTTCACCGACGACTCCTCCCGCTGGACAGACGTGGTCTTCCTGCAGAAGAAGAGCGATCTGCTCTCTGAGTGCAAGAAGTGGCTGACGAAGGCCCAGCTGCACACGGGAACCAAGATCAAGATCATGCGCTCCGACAATGGCGGCAAGTATGTGTCGAACGCATTCAAGGCTCTTCACGATGAGAACGGCACGACGCCCCAGACCACGGTGCCCGACACGCCGCAGCAGAACGGAGTTGCTGAGCGGCTCAACCGAGTTCTCGTGGAGATGGCTCGCACCATGATGCAACACAAGGACGTCAATCAGGATCTTTGGGCGGATGCCATCAAGACGGCGGTCTACATCAAGAACCGCGTCACCAGCCGGGCGCTTCCCGTCGGCAAGACGCCTTTTGAACTGTGGACCGGGAATAAGCCCAACTTGGGCAACATGCGAATGTTTGGGTCGACATGCTGGGTGGTGCTGCACAAGAGTCACATCGACGGCAAGATCGGCGACAAGGCGGCGAAGGGCATCTTCTTAGGCTACACCGACGGCAGCAAGGCGTACAAGGTCATCCTCGACGACGGCAGGGTCGTCAAGGCGCGAAGTGTTGTGTTCGCCGAGACGAACGTAAGCGAGGTTGCAGAAGTTGCAGAGGAGCTTCACGGAGACGAAAATGTCGAAGTCGAGACGGGCTTGCGTTCTGCAATCGACGGCGAAGCCGTAGATGCTGACAATGACGATAAGGATGACAAGAAAGACGATGGATCTGACAAGTCCGCCGACGACAATCAAGGTAGTGGCGGCTTTCAAGACACGCTGCGTCGTAGAGGCAGAGCGCGGCGACCACCTGTTAAGTACTGGCGCCCGGTGAGCCTGGTTGCTCATGAGGCACCCACGACGTACGTGCAAGCCGTTAAAGAGCAAGAATCGGCTAAGTGGCAGATTGCCATGGTCGACGAGATGGAGGCCATCCGCAAGAACAAGACTTGGCGCTTGACGGATCGCCCGGCCAGTCGACGCGTTCTGGAGGGCAAGTGGGTTTACAAGGTCCAGAACGAAGTTGACAAGAATGGGAACAGCACGACGCGGCACAAGGCGCGCCTGTGCTTCATGGGGAACCGGCAGATCAAGGGGGCTCGACTTCAACGAGACGTTCGTGCCGGTGGCCAAGTTCACTATCATCCGATGCATCTAGGCGGTGACGGCGGCGAACGGGTGGGAGCTACATCAGATGGACGTCGAGACGGCCTTCCTCAACAGAGACCTCGTCGAGGAGGTCAACATGGAGCAGCCAGACGGCTATGTCGATCCTACGTATCCTGACAAGGTGTGTCGTCTCCTCCAAGCGCTGTATGGGCTGAAGCAAGCTCCCAAGATGTGGTACGCCAAGCTCGACGACTTCCTCAAGTCACAGGGTTTTGATAACATCGACCCGGATGCATGCCTCTACCTCCTTATGGATGACGGCGAAATCAACATCGTCCTGGTGTACGTCGACGATCTCCTATTGGTGGCATCAAGCCTGGCGGCGATCTATTGCTGATCCCCGAATTTTGTCCTGGGGGACAGAGACAGAGACTGACTGTGAATAACAGCATTCTATTTGTCGAAAACGACAGTAAGAAGGCATCGAAGCCAATAGAAAGCCCGCATTCGATGCCAGGACCTTGCATCCAGCAGAACTCACTGTTTGTTGCCCCTTGATCCGATTTTCTTGGCACGGAGCAAGCTACCCATGCGAGATCTTGAGATTTTCTACTGTCCCCTTGCCAGAAGTGCAGATCAAAAGAGGAGCTGATGTCAATTTCCAGGCTGGATGGGCACATGTAATCAATCAGGCACACCAAGTCAGTCCCAGGGGCGTATCTGATTGGTGGAAAGAGTCGGTCCGCAAGTCAGTCTCTTTCCACCAGGACAAATTTCGGGGATCAGCAATACAAGAATAAGAACGCTCTGCACAAGCGTTTTGAGGCGAAGGATTTGGGCGAGGCGAAGGTCATCCTCGCGCTACATATCAGGCGGGACGAGGCGTTGGGCACCCTCAAGCTGTCGCAGGGAAAGTACGCGGCGCAAGTGCTGGACAAGTTCGGGATGGCGGAGTGCAACCCGATCGGAACGCCGCTGGAGGTGGGTCTGCAGCTGGTCAAGGCCGACGAGTGCGACGACGCGCTGCCCTACCGCGAAGCCGTCGGCAGTCTAATGTACCTGATGGTCGGGATGCGTCCTGACCTTGCCTTCGCCATCGGGAAGCTGAGTCGGTTTGTCTCGTGCTACAGCAAGGAGCATTGGGCGCCAATCAAGCGCGTTCTATGGTACGTAAAGGGTTCGATGGACAAGGGGCTGGTCTTCGACACGAACTCTTCCTGTGTCCCACGAGGCTTTAGTGATGCCGACTGGGCGGGTGACCACGAGACACGACGTTCTACGACGGGCTTCACCTTCATCTTTGGCGGAGCAGCCGTCAGCTGGGGTTCAAGGTTGCAGAAAATGGTGGCGCTGTCGACGAAGAAAGCCGAGTACATGGCTCTATGTGAGGCCAGAAAGGAAACTGTTCGGCTGAACAAGCTGGTGCGAAGCGTGGACTCTCAAGGGCTGCGGACAGCGATCTCGGGCGGGCCGATCAACATCAAGGTGGACAACAGCGGGTGCATTGACTTCTCCAAGAATCCCGTCGAGCACAAGCGCACCAAGCACATCGACATTCGCTACCACTTTGTGCGCGAGGCCATCACGACGGACAAGGTGACACTGGAGCATTGTGCAACGGACGACATGGTGGCGGACCCGATGCCGAAAAGGCTCGGCAAGACCAAGCACGACAAGCATGTCGAGGCCATGGGGCTTTGCTGAATACAAGAACCACGGCGGCAACAATCAAGGAGGAGTGTTGGACTGTGATGCTCGTCGCCGACTCCACTGGCGGTTCGCGGATGGATGATGGTCGAAGACCCTTATGGTACTCCACATGGTACATTTGCAAGACGTGGTCAAGTTGCACACATTCGTGTTGGGTGATCTTGGGGCGTTACTTTTGGCAAATTTTGGATTTGATCTTCGCTTTGCTCTTGTGGCTTTTCATTTGGTGAGTGATTCGATTTGGCGCGAGGGCGTGAGCGTCGGTGTGGACGCGAGAGAGGGGAGCACTTGGGCCGGTGGGGACTACTGGAGAGGTGCTCTCGGTTGGGAGAGGCGGGCAAACCTTAGGATATCCAACAAAGCACGTTCGCACACACACACACAAGCTTACGCCACTCAACCACTTCACCGTGGTCCCCCAACCCCTATCCCCACTGCGTTTTAACACGGCTGTCGTGGGACGTGCTCGTTGCTGCGGTTTTCGCATCCGTCGCCTCGTCAGAGGGTGCCGGCGACGGCATCCACCTGTCGACGGCATCAAACGAGCCGGGCGTAGCCAACCGCCCCGTTACATTGTTTTCCGGCGCCTCATTGGCCATTGCCGACAGCTCCCGGAAGTGAGCCGGCTACCCTGGAGACGCTGTGGGTTTCACGTCCCTGACGGCGGCGCGCCGCTTCTCGCAATTCCAAGTGCAGTGCACCAGATCCTCGCTCACGGCGGTGGCAGGGTGGCGGCGGCCGATGGACCCGGCGAGGGCGCGCCAGGTTAGTAATGAGACAGCCCGCCGGCTGCCGAATCGGCCGACGGGGCCGACCCACCGACGCGGGTAATCCCCCCTCGCCCGCCGTCCGTTCACGCCGGGGATGCCGGCCGCCCACGAACGCCGAGGACGTCGCATCCCCGGACAGCGGCGGTGGTGCTGGCAGCGGTGGGAGCGGTTGTGCTTACGACACCGTGGCGCGCTCCATCTCGGCTAACGGCGAGTCGGCCGGCGGCGGAGCCGCCATCGACCCGCCGGCCGCCGTCGCGGCGGCGATGGCGGCGGCGGCGGCAATGCGCAGCTGCCGGGAGACCAGCCAGCCCGGCCGCGACGTGGCCGGTGGTGGTGGTAACGGCAGAGAGGGAAGATCTGGCTAGGGGGGGCCGCGCGCGCACCCGCAGCGTACCCGGATTAATGGCGGCCGGCCGTGCCAACGTTTGCCGCCGCTGACGTAAAAAGTCAGCTGTTTTTGGTTTAGGGGGGAGGATCTGACAGGCGGTAGCAGGGAACCGTGAATGCTGCATCGCCTTTGCTGCGTCCGAGGAGAAGGGTCGGGAGGGAAAGGAGGGGGGTAAGTACGACGAGGTCGGGATGGGGGGTTTCGTGCGGCGGACAGGAATGAATCCCTTTCCGGAAGGCACCTGGTACGGGCGGGAAGAACTGCTGACGGCCCTCCACCGGCGGCCGGGAGCCTAGAGTGCGGCGGCCGGGCAGGGGGCGGTGACCTGCCTCTGGATTATAGAGTCTGTGGCCGTCCGAGGCGGGGCGGACGCGTGTAGCGGTGGCGGCGGCGGCGGCGGCGGTGGCGGCTGTGAAACCGGGCCGCTTCCTCCGACGGCGGGGCTGCCTGTGATGTTCTTCGACCTCCGCACGGGAACAACGTCGACGGTCGGGGCGGCGCTGGTTGTTAGCGCCGACGCCGGCGGCCGCCGGTCGGTCGTTGCCGAGACGGCGCGCGCGGCGGCGGTGTTGTCGGCTGCACAAGTTTACGCGACCGTCCCGCTCGCGTCGGCATCGCTCGCGTACCGGTGTTTGTCGCTCCGTCCGGGCGCGCGGCTGTGGTGGAGCGCCGCTACCGCCGACGGCGGCGGCGGCACCAGCAGCGGCGTGGCCGCCGCCGCCGCCGCCGCCGCCGCCGCCGGCGACCCCGCACGCGACACCCCTACGCCCGAGGCGACACCCATCCTCGACGACGACGACGCCCTCCGCCGAGCGGCGCAGTACCGCAGAACCGGCACGTCGTTTGGGGCGAGCCACTTCCCCGCCCCCGCCGCCGGCGGCGACCCCCCCCGTCCCGCCCTTGTCATCAGGGCCTTTCAGAATCCGGGTTTCGCAGCAGAATCTGGGATACATCCAGATATATCCGGATATATCCGTTGGAATCATCTCGCCATCCAATGTGAGAGCAAAACGGAAGACACTGCTGGAAAGATCACCTCATGCTCAGTCTCCTCGTGAAGAGACTGATGAACATAAGATGTTGCTGCGGGCAGGAAGCTGCTGCTTACAAAACGGTGCTTTATCCGAATCATTATTCCGAAGCCCCTGCTTGTCATCCTCCCGCAGGGCCACCCTATGTGGGCGGCATGCTCGACGCCGGACGCCGCTTGCACGGCGTGGGAGGCCAATCTCTCCGCCGTCGATGTGCGCGCCGTCTCGGCGCCGGGGGGGACGGCCGACTGGGCGGGGGCGCCCCTAACCACGCGTGCCACCCTGCCCGCAGTCACCGTGTGCGGCGTGGCCTGCGGGGAGGGAGAAATTAGGGGGAAGCGGATCGTCCTCCTCGGCAACGCAGCGCACGTGTTCCCGCCGGACACGAGGCAGGGCGTCGCCCCGGCGATAAAGGACGCGGCTGTGTTGGCCAAAGTGCTCCGCGCCACCGTCGGGGCGGCGAGTGCCGCGGGGGGCGACCGCACGGCGGCGGGGCGGCGGCGGCGGCTCCAAGGGTCGACCGTCGCGGTTGTGACGACCGCCTCCCACGCCTCACGCGCAACCGACACAAGCTCCCTCCTTCCCCTCTTCGGCAGTGGCTGAGCGTGGCATTATCGCGAGGCGCGGGGGCTCTGGGGCCACGCCGCGGCCGTCGATGCGGCGGCGCGGCGGTAACTGACGGCGGCGGCACCGTGGCTGCTGCCGCCGCCGGGGCGGCTCAGCGGCACGGCGCCTTACGTGGTACTGCGGGCGGACGAGGCGGCCGCGCGGCGGCGTGTGCGGGCAGTGGTGGGGATGGTCGTCGGGGGGGGGTTGGTGGCGGGCGAGGCGTGAGGGGTGGCGGCGTGGCGCTGTGTGCGGGGGCGTGTGTGAGGGTGGGGGTAACGCCGCTACTACCCGACGGTGTTCCGCTCCACTCGAGAATTCCATTGAAGCTACACTTACACGCGGGCTCTTGGTCACTCAAGCTCTTGTCCTTGTTTGTAATCCATTGTTGTATGATTTGTACTTGTTTGTACTTGATTTGTGTATCTTTTGGTGAGCTCTCCTCTTCTTGTGGTGAGCTCGGGGAGATTGTGCGTGGCGTGGTGACTGGATTGTGCGGCGGTGTGCGGCTTAGCACCGGGGAGGCTCCTGCTCCGCTTTTGGAGGTGCGCCGCATGCCCTGCACACGCGGAGAGTGGAAGTGCCTGGGGGAGCACTGAGAGGGGGTCTTCTATGGGACTGGCAGAGGGGTCGCCTGGGGTATATCAGGCGGTCCTAGTGGGCCCAAGACCGCCATCCCAGTAAACCAACGCATCCACCTATCTACCTCCCGCTTCACAGGTTTTGGGCCCAGCTGTCGCTGGAGGTCAGCGTCGTCTTCCGTGCGGTCGCTGGTCATACGACGTTGCTCGGGTTGCGGTTTGTTCCGGCGTCGCACGGGTGGATATCGCCGTCGCCGTCGTCAGTGCGTCGCTTGGTCGGGCCGCTGTCGTCAACATGTCGGACTACGGCCGCTTTTGCGGCCCGCAATTCGCGCAGCTGAACGAAGATTACAAGGTGTGGGCGGAGTACCAGCGTGCGCAGCTCCAGAAAGAGAAGCTGTGGACGGCCTTCGTGACGGATCGCCCTGCTTCTGGTTCGGGCGACAAGAAGTCCGACCCGGTGGTCGAAGCGTGGGACGCCATGAATGAGACGGCGCTGGCGCCCGTCCAGATGTCGGTCAAGCCCGTTCATCTAAACACGATCACGTCGGTTGACACGGCCAAGGAGGCGTGGGACGCGCTCATGGTCATGTTCGAGGCACGTTACAACGCGCAGCTGCTGCGGCTCATGGACGAGCTGAGCAGCCTGAAGAAGGTCGACGATGAGAAAATCATCAAGTTTGCGTCGCGCGCCAAGATGATCCGGGACGAGCTTGCCATGCTCGGCAACCCGGCGGACGACAACACGCTCGCACTGAGTGTCTTTTTGGGGCTCCCTTCTGAGAACGGGATGCTCAGGACGGTCTTGGAGAACAAGGACACCAAGCTCGTCATGTCAGACGTGACGGCGAAGCTGCTGCAAGTGGAGCAGCGGAGCATTACCGTCGCCGCGTCCAACCATTCTGGCAGGGTCAAGTCACAAGCCTTTGCGGCAGCGGCGCACAAGAAGTCGTTTGACAAGAAGTCTGTCGTGTGTTTCTACTGCAACAAAAAAGGGCACATGCAGCGCGACTGCTACAAGAAGAAGGCGGACGAGGCCGAGGGCAAAGGCAAGCCCGGCGGTGGTGGTCGTGAAGGCGGCCACGGCGGCGGGCCCCACGCGGGTGCCGCTCTGGCCTACACTGCTTCCACCGGAAATGCCGGGAGCAGCAAGGCTTACGGGAGCACACGCAGGTTATCAACCTGGGTGCTCGACTCTGGCGCAACCAACCACATGGCCGCCGGGGATAAGAGCTTCACCATCTGGACGGCGGGAAGCGGGGCCGAGGTCACCTTTGCCAACGGCGACAAGGTGCCCATCAAGAGGCACGGCCACGGCTCCATGGACGTTGGCAAAGGAAACACCAAGACGCGCATGGTGCTCGAGGAGCCTTTGCTCGTTCCGAACCTGACCAGCAACCTGCTGTTGATTCGAGCGGTCGACAGCAACTGAGGTGCGGTAGTGTTCTTCAACAACGCCTGTTACGTTCTCAGCGATGGGGATGCTGTTTGCTGGTGCGGGGTGCTCGAAAAGGCGTCTGTGGTCGGCAAAATGAACGACCTGGAGCAGTATGTGCTCAAGGTGACGCCGGTCAAGGCGTCGGGTAACGCGGCATCCACGCGTACAGCTGGGGAGGCGGAGCTGTGGCACCGTCGTTGCAACCACTTGGGGTGAGAGAACCTCAAGCGGGCGGCCACAAGGGTTGACGGCATGCCGTCGTCAGTGGCAGACGCTAAGCGCGTTATTGGCACTGTGTGTGTGCCGTGTGTTGACGGCAAGATGGCGCAGGCGCCGATCCCCCGCTCGGCGACAGCGACGACCAAGTGCGAACTGGTGCACACCGACATTGGTGGCCCACTCAATGAGGCGCTGGGTGGTTTCATCTCCTTCATGACGGCGCTGGAGGACTCCACGGGTTTAATTACGGCAACGCCTATCAAGACGAAAGGGATGGCACCGCAGTGCTCAAAACGCGTATTAAGCAGCTTGAGACGCTGATATGGGTCAATGTCAAGCGCATCCGTCATGACAGTGCCATGGAGTACGTCACCAACGACCTGAAGGCATGGTTCGAGGAAAAGAGCATCGCGTCGGAGATGACAGCGCCGTACAAGTCACAGCAGAACGGCAAGGCGGAGCGGGCTAACCGCACGCTGATGGAGCGCGTGCGTGCTGCTCTGCTCGATGCCGGAGCGGAGGAAGACCTCTGGGCAGAGGCGCTGGCCTCTGTCGTCCCTGTGCTCAACCGGTCCCCCCAGGCGGGGCTGTACGTGACACCGCTGGAGGCGCGAACGGGTCGACGCCTCACCGTCGCGGGATTCCGCGTTTCGGGGAGCCGGGCGTGGGCGCTCAAACCCAAGAAGCAGCAACGCAAGCCGCAGCCAAGGACCGACGTCGGCCGCTTTGTCGGCTACACGGTCGGTGGCATGGCCTACCGCATCCTCGAGGATGAGACGCACAAAGTCTTCGAGCGTCGAGACGTGCTGATGGAGGAGAACCCGGCTAAGGTCAGGGCGTCGGCAGTCGGGTCAAGCGCTGGTCCCCGGCTCACGGCGGGCAATGACGGCGGCAAGGATGACGCCACGGAAGGGGCAACCTCGCTTTTAAGGCCATGCCAACCACTAGCAACATGTCTGAGGAGGATATCATCAACGGCGCTGTGGCGCGCTACTGCTCGCTGGACGTGTACGACGCCATCCATGCCGACCGAGACCAAGACAAGCGCAACGACAAAACGCGCTTACGCAAGGCCAAGGTCGCACACTGCAAGTAGGTGGCGTGTTGGCGCGTATTGCGGCAGAGTGACACGTTCAGCGGCGCCGCCAACGGCGGCGGCGCCTCTACAAACGAATATTTTGGCGCCTCGTCGTCGGACGACGACGCGAGTGGCAGTGGCAGCGGCAGCAGCCGCAGCCGTCGCAACGGCGGCTTCCAGGGTCCCCCTATTGGCATCAAAGCTGCCAAGACGCAGCGGCAAGACGACATCCAGATGGACGCTCAAGTCAAGGACAGTACTGAGGCCCTCCGCAAGCTGACGGACGCGCAAAATGAGCGCACTGCCCTTTGCTTTTT
>Ga0209187_1002790_pt1 | contig 15772 bp, 12 predicted proteins | sample BantaG_FD_187430 | JGI IMG/M metagenome (GOLD analysis project Ga0209187, IMG submission 187430) | Marine algal microbial communities from Bantry Bay, Ireland - BantryBay_4 metaG (SPAdes) (version 2) | ecosystem: Host-associated > Algae > Red algae > Unclassified | place: Bantry Bay, Ireland... | reverse complement strand
TTTTGATTTTCGGATCAAGTTTTGAGAAAACCGCGAACAAGCAAAGCGCAAAGCAAATTTTCTTAAAACGGCTCGGTGCGGGGATGGCAACCAACTAATTCGTTCCCAAATCATTCAACGGCACCTTCCCTTCCAGAATTTTTCGTTTTTGTTTAAATGCTTCTTCGACGACCGTTTTTGGAAACTTAAAAAAGTCAAGTAATTTGATCGCATTCCCTTCTTCGACATCATCCGCAATTCGAATAGAAGAAAATAAACGCAAAGGAGGAATTCTACAATTTTTGGCCAGGCAGATCGACAAAGTTTGTGCAAAAAGAATATTGATTCCAACCGTTCTGAGGAAGGAAGTTTTTCCCGACATATTAGAGCCGCTGATTAGCGTTCCTTTGCCTTTTGTAATCTGAATACTGTTGGCCACACAATCAGAAATAAGTGGATGGTACGCATCTTTAATTTCAATGGCCTCTTTTTCATCTTTGTTGATTATTGTGGGTGTACAGCTATAAGGGAGGGAAGCTTTAAAAGAAGCACTCGAAATAATCGCATCACATCGTCCCAAGGCACAAAAACAACAAGATGACTCCGGCTATAAATCGTAAATCAAAAAAAGCACCAATCGTAAAAAATATAGCGAGCCATTTAAGTATTTCGGAAGCGATATATTTCTTTTTATCAAAAGGTAAGGTATCCGCAAATAAAAGGGGCACGTAATATATATTCCGAGCCGTCAAATTAGAAAGGTTCATCTGAAGTTCCAGACGTTCTGTGGGATACTGATCGACCCATTCTACCTCTGCGGCTCTCTCCTCGATGAGTGGAGTCGATCCGGTAGGACTCAATAACTGTGCGTATAAATATTGTTGTCCAACATGGCTAGTGGTATGATCTACGATATCAAAAACACTGGAAAAATCAAGGTCATTACACGTTTGTTCATCCAGTTGATTGATGGCCGAAAAATCTGGCGGAGTACGTTCATAAAAAAGCGCGATCAAATTTAATCGCCTATTTCTCTCGATTGGCTTTCCCCAGTTTTCCTGAAATGATTCACGCCTTTTCTTCCATTTCAAAAAATCAATCAACCCGCACCACCTTCCCCACATTCCACCACGCCCCACTCCGCTGATCTTTCACCCGCACAAAATAAACGCCTCCAGAAAAAAAACCCACTTCCACCTCCAAATCATCCGACGATTCTCTCGCCACCAAATCCCCCAACAAATCATACACCTCTATCTCCAAACTCCTGTTATTCAAATTTTCAATCCATAAACTTTCGGTCACCAGCGTATTGACAATCCGAATATCCACAGGAATATTTTCCTCCACCACACTCGTCGTTATAAATATTTCACAATCGCTCACCAGTGGATTCAACTCAATTGGTCCACCCGGCGTCAGGTCTCTACCCGTAAAAGCCCCGTAGTCCGCCCCGTAGCGCGTCACCCGAAACGTATTATTACCCGTCACCTCCGATCCCTGACTCGTCACGCCATTTGTTCGAGTCACCGGATTGATATATCGCCAGACTATTTCTCCAGCCAACGTCACTTCCGTAAACTCCCCGCTATTACCTTCACAAATTAAAATATTATTGTTGATCAGTGGATACGCACCGGAAATTCGGGCAGAGAATAATTCAGAATTCGTATAAGTCCAACTAAGACCGGAAGGCCCGTAAGCTTCCCCGTCTTCTAAACCATAGGTATTATCCACATTTACCGGCGGCGGCCAAATATCAATACCCGACTGATTCCCAAATTTCTGATTGTTAAACACCATCATCTGCCCCGCAAAGAGATGCCCCTCGGGCAACCAACGCACATCGTGTTGCTGAAATAAAGTCTGGTCCATAACGGTCCCCCGATCATAAGCCAATGGATTTCCCCAACGGTATAACAAGTCTCCTCCTCTACCTGCATTACCGCCCGTATGACTCGCAGCTTCCTCGGTCGTCGTACTATGATCAATGATCCAGATTTCGTTAAAGCGGTGCGCACTGATCGCAATTTGATCCAGTTCCGAGTTATAACTGATCGCATTGACGTGGTTCCAGTCTGCGTTGTCATTTCCCGGAGGATAATTAAAATTGACCAGCTCCGGATGTTCCGCCACTACCCCAAAATTTTCTTTTGTATCATCAAAATTCTGTACCAGGTGATCCCGCAAGTGCCATTCCCAAACCCAGTTAGCCTGTGAATTTCCCACCATTTCGATTTCCACAATTTGCTCTGGCCAAATCCCGTCTTCGGTGACCGTTTCCGTATTTCGACCATTCGCAATCGCCTCGTCATTGGTCATCCGCTCCCAGGCAACCAGCAAAAAATTTCCGTTCGGCAACGGCTCAATATCATGGTGATGATGATAATCAAAACTAGCATGTTCATACGCCCACAATAAATCCCCTTCCCAACTAAACAATTCAATCCGGCCACCGATCCCTCCTCCACTAAAATCTCCCATGATCCGCGCCGTCCGCAGCAAATTCCCATTTTCCAAAAGGTATAATGAACTGCCCGAAAAATAAGTACTCTGCCAGGTATGCACCACCTCCCCGCAGTTGTCAATCAGATAGGTCGTCCGATCACTACTAAATAAAGTATACCCATTATAAGCCTCCGGACTATTTTGAAATAATCCAACCGTTTGCTGCGCAGAAAGAAATCCGACGGTAAAAAGACAAACAATTAAGCATCGTATTCGTAAAGATTTGGACATGGTTACTTTTTATTTTAGGATAGATATAAAAATTGATCTTGGTTGCTAGTTGCTAAATTTTTGCCGCTTGCTTCTTGCTATTTGCTTCCTGCTTTCTTCAATCGTAATATAATGCGATTAAATAGATGCTATGAATAAAAAGTAATCAGCAAAACACGATCGAAGAAGGCAAGCGGCAAACACTAGAGTATTCAATCTACCCTATGTAAATGGCAAATTTCTTTTGCAATTTTCAATACATACTTTCAGAATGATCTCAGAGAGATCACATTACGTTAGCCGAGATCCGAGGCGTTCGTTCGACCTCAGAGAGGTCGCATTATTTTTTGATGAGCGGATTAACAAATGAATATAATCAATCTGATATAATTTCTGAATAAAGCTAACCATCGGCCAAACATGGTCGAAGGAAGCAAGAAGCCACCAACAAATAAACCTCTTTTTCCTAAAAAAAATCATAAAAAATCCCCCACGGTCGACAATGTTCAAAAAAAGCAATATTTTCACCTTTGGAAACTTGACTACTAGACATTTAAGGGCTTGAAGCTACTCCTTTACGAGGCCGGGAGGTCAGAAATGGCAAAATGTCTAATAGTCAAATGAAATCATGAATTTACAAAATGGCAAAATCTCCTAAAAAGAAAAATAAACCAAAACCAACACCTAAAAAGAATCTCGTCAAGACGGGAACGGCCAGCCTGATCCCTTCCGGAAAAATCGTCTCTGCCCTGTTGATGGTTTTCTGCTTTTTATTGTACGGCAATACCCTCAACCACGAATATACACAAGACGATGCCATCGTCATCTACGACAACATGTATACGACGCAAGGAATCAGCGGCATTCCGGGAATTCTAAAATATGATACGTTTAAAGGTTTCTTTAAAGTGGAAGGCAAAGACAAACTGGTCAGCGGGGGTCGTTACCGTCCTTTTACACTCATCATGTTTGCGATAGAATGGCAGTTATTTAAAAAACAAAAATTAACTGAAACGGGTCAGATCGCCAAGGACGCAGACGGAAATATTTTGTACGAAGGTAGACCATTTGTGGGACATTTTGTCAATATCCTGCTTTACGTACTCACCACAATTTTAGTCTATTTATTGGTGTTAAATTTATTAGGGAAGGGACGTTCCGATTTACGCGCCTTTACCGTGGCCCTGATCGCAGCGCTGATTTTTGCCGCACATCCACTGCATACCGAAGCCGTCGCCAACATCAAAGGTCGTGATGAAATTCTGACTTTATTGGGAGCCTTGGCCGCCGCCTATTATTCGTTGATGGCTTTTTATAAAAAAAATAATACGCTGGAAATTGCGGTTTTCGTTTGCTTTTTTATTGCCTTGATGTCAAAAGAAAATGCCATCACTTTTCTGGGCGTAATCCCGTTGATGTACTGGTTTTTTACGGATGCTAAGCTGGGAAAAATAATCGTTAAAACGCTCCCCTTTTTCGGAGCGGCCATTTTATTTCTAATCATTCGATTCAGTATTTTGGGCGCAGACCTCGGAGATGATTCTAATGAATTAATGAATAATCCGTTTATTAAAGTAGTAGGCAATCAGTACGTTGATTTTTCTTTGGGTGAAAAAATGGCGACCATTATTTTTACATTGGGAAAATATTTACAACTCCTCATTTTACCACATCCACTGACCCACGATTATTATCCCCGCCACGTAGAAATCATGAGTTTTGGAAATATAAAAGTTATCCTCAGTCTACTCGCTTATTTGGCCATGACAGTCTATGCGTTTATCGGACTTAGAAAAAAAGATCCGGTCAGCTTTGGTATTCTGTTTTTTCTGATGACCACCTCGATTATTTCTAATATCGTTTTTCCCGTCGGAACGAATATGTCCGAACGATTTATGTTTATGCCGTCCGTCGGATTTACTTTTATTTTGGGAATTCTCGGCTGGCGTTTAGCCAAAAAACTAAACAATCCAAAATCCATTACCAGCGTTTCACAATTGACCGTAGTATTAGGACTCACCGCTTTTATCACTGTAGCTTTTGGTATAAAAACAGTGGTCCGAAATATGGCCTGGAAAGACAACTACACGCTATTTACCACCGATATCGAAACCTCCCAAAATAGCGCAAAACTCCGCAACGCCGTCGGAGGAGAAATGATCGCACAGTCTTCAAAACCAGAAAATAAGAATAAAGAAACAGAGATGCTTCGCACCGCACAAGTCCACCTAAAGGAAGCCATAAAAATTCATCCTAATTATAAAGCTGCTTATCTGTTGTTAGGTAATAGTTCCAATTACTTAAAAGAATACGAACAAGCAATTAAATATTATAATCAGGCACTCGCCATTGATGCCAACGATGCCAATGCCTTCAACAACCTCGGCATCACCTACCGCGATGCTGGAAAATTTTACGGCGAAAAAGGCGACTTCGCCAACGCCGAAAAATACCTCAACAAAGCCCTCGAAATGCGCGGCGACGAATACGAAATCTTACGACTCCTCGGCGTCCTTAATGGTACCCGTGGCAATCACTCACTCGCTATTCAATACTTCCAAAAAGCCGTTAATAAAGAACCCCAAAATGCACAAGCACTCTTTAACCTTAGCGCCGCTTATCAATACGCTGGTGATCCCGAAAACGCACAAAGGTATTTACTACAAGCTCAGGCAATTGATCCAAATATTGGAAAGTAAAATATGTTGAGTTGTTGAATCGTTGAAGTGTTGAGTCGCTCTTCCTTTTCAAATTTAACACAATAGAAGATATACACTGCCCGCCACGCCGAGGCGTGGTTAAAGAATCTCTGCCTTTGCGACCTCTGCGAGAAATATACTTTTTAGACCAAACTCACAGATACACTGATTAACCAATAAACTGATACAACTAATTAACTGATACACTGATACAACTAAAATCATGAAACCTACACTAATGCTCCTCTTCTCCCTCCTATTCCTTAGCGCCGCTAATCCACCAGATGCTGCGCGGGAAGCCTGGGTAGAAAGCACGTTCAATTCTCTAACCGAAGATCAGCGGATTGCCCAGCTATTTATGATCCGTGCTCATTCCGATAAAGGAGCCGATCATATTGCCAAAGTAACAAAACTGGTCCGCGACTACCAGGTCGGTGGCCTCTGCTTTTTTCAGGGAACCCCCGAAAAACAAGCCGAGTTAACCAACAAATATCAGCAACTCAGTAAAGTCCCTTTGATGATTTCTATGGACGCAGAATGGGGTTTAGGGATGCGCCTAAAAGCGTCTACCATTAGCTTTCCACACAACCTTGCGCTCGGAGCTATTCAAAATAACAATCTGCTCTACGACATGGGGCTTGAGGTCGCCCGGGAGTGTCGGCGACTCGGAGTACACGTCAATTTTGCCCCAGTGGTAGACATTAATAACAACAAGAATAATCCCGTCATCAATTATCGTTCTTTTGGTGAAGATCGCTATAACGTAGCCGCCAAATCTTACATGTATATGAAAGGTATGCAGGACGGAAATTTGATGGCTTGCGCCAAACATTTTCCCGGACACGGCGATACCAACGTTGATTCCCATTACGACCTTCCCGTTATCCAACACGATATGTCACGGCTGGATAGTATTGAAATGTTTCCGTTTCGAGTGCTTGCACAACATGGAATGCAAAGTATGATGATTGCACACCTTCACGTTCCCGCTATCGACCCTACCACCAATCGCCCCACCACACTTTCTCCTCGCGCCGTCACCGAAATTCTAAAACAGGAAATCGGTTTTGACGGACTGATTTTTACCGATGGATTAGGGATGAAAGGTGTCACCAAACACTACCGGGCGGGAGAAGTAGAAGCCAAAGCTCTGGTCGCAGGGAACGATATTTTATTATTGCCGCAGGATGTTCCCGCAGCGTTGAAAGAGATTAAAAATTATATCACCTCAGGAGAGTTGTCTACTGCGGACATCGACGAAAAAGTACGTCGGGTTTTAAGCGCAAAATATGATCTGGGAATTTCTACGCCACAACGAGTCGCCACTACCAGTTTACGCACCGACCTTAATACGCCCGCCGCTCAGGTACTAAAAAGAAAGTTGATTGATAATTCGCTGACCCTCGTGCGCAACGACCAGCAAATTGTTCCCATCAAAGATATTGATAATAAAAAAATCACCGTGTTAAGTATTGGACAAAATTCACGAACTCCGTTTCAGAATACACTTGGTAAGTATGGTGAGTTTACACAAAAAAATATTGGGAAAGAAATTAGCAGTAGCCAAAGCACCCGGTTACTAGAACAATTCAAGTCGCAAGATTTGATCATTGTCAGTCTCCACGATATGAGCAGCAGAGCATCAAAAAATTTTGGTATTACGAGTAGCACCCGAAATTTTTTAGAAAAACTGGGACAACAAAATAAAATATTATTAGTCGTTTTTGGCAATCCTTACAGTTTGGAATATTTTGATAATTTAAATAATATTTTGCTAGCGTACGACGACGATGAAATGGTACAAGAGTCTGCCGCTCAGGCCATTTTTGGCGCAACGGGCATCAACGGTCGCTTACCCGTAACAGCTTCGCCACGATCCCGTTTTAACGACGGGGTCACTACCAATCCACTCTTTCGTTTTGGCTACGATATTCCAGAAAGTGTAGGACTAAATAGTATGGTCCTTAACCAGATTGATGGTCTGGCCAAAGAGGCAATTGCCGATAAAGCCACACCCGGCTGTGTCGTGTTAGTTGCTAAAGATAATAAGATTGTTTTTCACCGTGCCTACGGACATCACACGTATTCCAAACGTACTAAAACCCAAAAAGATGATATCTTTGACCTGGCTTCCATTACCAAAATAGCGGCGGGTACACTCTCCGCAATGAAACTCTACGAAGAAGGAAACATCAGTATTTATCAGCCGATGAGCACCTATATTCCTGAATTATTCAATACCGACAAACGAGACCTGGTCATCTACGATATCATGGCTCACAAAGCCGGACTAAAAGCCTGGATTCCTTTTTTTGAACAAACCGTCTCAGGCTCCAAACGCAATCCTCATGCTTCTTCCAGATTCTACAAAAAAAAAGCTACCGGTAATTATACCATTTCTGTTACCAGTAAATTATTTATGATCGAAAGCTTTCGGGATACGATGTGGAATCAAATTTTTCGTTCACCACTTCGTCCCAACCGTAATTATAAATACAGTGACCTCGGCTTTTATCTGGTGGAACGAATGGTAAAAAATAAATCCGGAATAACACTGGACCAATACGCCGACCAAAAATTTTACCAACCACTAGGATTATCTAATACGAGTTTTAATCCCTGGAAAAAATATCCAATTCGGCGAATCGTACCTACCGAAGAAGACAAATACTGGCGACGTCAACGCATCCAGGGCTATGTACACGATATGGGCGCCGCCATGCTTGGTGGCGTTAGCGGACACGCAGGCCTGTTTTCCTCGGCAACAGATCTGGCGGTGATTATGCAAATGCTCCTCAACGGCGGCTACTACGGTGGCCAACAATTGCTACAACCCAGTACCATACAAACTTTTACGACCCGCCACAGTGGTGATACCCGACGGGGCATTGGCTTTGACATGCGCGAACTCGACCCCAGCCGCTCCCAAAACATGAGCAACCTGGCTTCCGCCAATACCTTCGGTCACCTCGGCTTTACCGGTACCTGCGTCTGGACCGACCCCGACCAAAATCTGATCTATATTTTCCTCTCCAATCGCACCTATCCCTCCATGCGTAACAATAAACTGGGACGCGACGATTACCGTCCCAGAATCCAGGAAATAATCTATCGTGCACTGGATCCTGCACTTTAGGAATTTTGCTGTCTATACAACGTTTAGTATAACCAAAAAATATGTAAATCGCATTTCTACATACATCGAATTCACACATCGATAGGTTTGAAAAACTCACTAACGAAATACAAAAAATAAGAAATGGGGAAATTGAACATATAATTTGTACGTGTTCAACCTATGGAGAATTATGTAATGAGAACAAAAAAGTCTACCGAATAGATAAACCAATTGCTGAACTGATTGTGTCACATTATTCAACTATTGGAATAGTATTCACAGCAAAAAAAACAGGTAATAGTTGCGAGGTAATCTTTTTAGCACAAGCATCAATGGAAAATGCAAAACAACATTTGACTGAAGAGAAATATAAGGGATGAGGATTAAAATGGTAAATTGAATAGTCTTAAGCTAACCAAAACATGACAATCACAGAATTAGTTATCTTTGCCACACAACCGTTTACATGAACCTACCGCTAAAAATAGCCCGACGTTACCTATTTGCTAAAAAAAGTACCAATGCTATCAACATCATTTCTGGCATTTCTGTATTTGGTATCTCCGTTGGAACGGCAGCCCTCATCCTCGTCTTGTCCGTATTTAATGGTTTTGAAGATTTAATCACTGGACTATTCAGCAATTTCAATCCAGATATCAAGGTGACGATTTCCGAAGGAAAAACCTTTGACGCAGATACGGTAATGATTGAAAAAATAGCAGCGCTGCCTAGCGTATCCATCGTTTCACAAACCATCGAAGAGACGGCATACTTTATTTATAATAAAAATGAAAGTGTCGGAATTTTAAAAGGTGTAGACGATTTCTATAAAGACGTAACCGGTATCGACACTACCTTACGCGAAGGAGAATACCGTTTTAAAGATGGAAAACGTGAAATGGCCGTACTCGGAGTAGGAATTCGCAATCGACTTTCCGTCAATGTAGGTGATTATTTATCGGAATTAGAAGTATATATGGCCAAAAGAAAAAATACTGGCCCCCTATCTAAACCATTTAACAAAAGGTCGATTTATCCTACGGGTACTTTTGTCATTCAACAAGATTTTGATAGCCAGTATATTTTAAGTTCGCTATCCTTTGCCCAAAATATTCTAGGACTAAAAAATAAAATTGGCGCATTGGAAATTCAAATAATCGATGATACAAACCCACAATTAGCCGCTGCCGAAATCCGTAAAATAGTTGGAGACAAGTTTACGGTCAAGGATCGTTACCAACAAGATGAAGCATTTTTTAAAATTATGAATATTGAGAAATGGATGAGCTATGCCATTCTTTGTCTAACCTTAATTTTGGTCGCCTTTAATATGATTGGCGCTCTATGGATGATTGTCCTGGACAAAAAACAGGATATCTCTATTCTTCGTTCGATGGGTGCTACTCGCAGGATTATTCGGCAAATATTTTTAAGTGAAGGGATATTACTTGGAGTGCTAGGTATGTTGTTGGGATTCTTTTTTGCAGTGGCCTTCTATATTGCTCAAAAAAACCTTGGGATTGTTCCTATTCCCGCAGGATTTGTGGTCGATGCTTATCCGATCAGTATACGACTACCTGACTTTATCGTGGTGGCGATCACCGTATTGTGTATTACGCTAATTGCGTCTCTTCCAGCCGCCTTCCGAGCCGCCAGAGTACCTGCAATCATTGCGGCGGATTAATTCCCAAACCATTCGTATATTTGTAGAGGTTTTTTAAGAACATCCTAAAATTCATAAATCATGGAAGAGTGGCAACTCGATTTTAAATGGCTGGAAGTACGTCATTACGTTAAGGATAGTTTGAATAGGCCAGAACTGCCCGACCTAAATGGAATTCTCTTTATGATCGGAATTCAGGAACTGGGCCGCTGGCAAGAAAAATTTACCAAAGAAGAAAAACAGGACTTAATGCACATTGCTGTTTGTCGGCTATTAAGCATTGATGGTTTTTACGAATTTGCGGGGCGGGATGCTGACGGCTGGCCCCACTGGAAAGCACTGAGAGGATTTACCTTAAAGGGTGTAAAAGACCAAGAATCCTTGTTAAAAGAAAAAATTATTCAATATTTTGCCGCCGAAAAAGAACCATCTAATTAAAGTTTATAATGAAAAAAGTAATTCTCCCAACTCTTTTATTTTTAATGGCTTTATCAGCTTGTAACAAGAATATAAATACTTACGCATTAATAGAAACTGATTACGGAAATATCAAAGTCTTATTATACGATGATACGCCACTACATCAGGCTAATTTTGTCAAACTTGCCAACGAAGGCTTTTACGATGGCTTACTATTCCACCGCATCATCAAGGGTTTTATGATGCAGGGTGGTGATCCGGATTCTCGCGATGCAGATCCCGATCGTCGCCTCGGTAGTGGCGGCCCGGGATACCAGATTCCTGCCGAATTTGGACACTTGCATTACAAAGGAGCACTCGCTGCGGCTCGCAATGGCAATCCTGAAAAGAAATCTTCTGGCTCACAGTTTTATATTGTACAAGGAAGACCACTGCAAGAGGCGGGACTGGATAATTTGGAAAGACAAAAAAATATTACCTTAAATGAAGCGCAACGGACAAAATACCTGGAAGTTGGCGGAACGCCCCAACTAGATATGGATTATACGGTCTTTGGAGAAGTAGTAGAAGGAATGGATGTGGTAGATAAAATTTGTAATATGCCTACTAAACCCGGTGACCGTCCAGTCGAAGATGTCAAAATGAAAGTTAGTATTGTAAACTAGACTTTATGCTGAAGTCTAATAACTCCCAATTTCAAAAGCATTCGCTAAAAATTCGTCCATGCAATTATTTCGTTTTTTACTTTTTATCTTTACACTGCTGCTTTTTAGCTCCTGTGCAAAAACCATCGCAAACTTTGGCTTTACCGAACCCGACAAGCCCGCGCCAGCCTCGGTCACCTTTGAGAATCAATCTAAAAATGCAGAATCCTACGAATGGAATTTTGGGGATGGCACCACTAGTAATGAAGCAGCGCCGCAGCATACTTTTAAGTCCTCGGGTAATTACGTGATCTCATTAAAAGCCATGAAAGGTAATAAGGTGGTTACCACTACCAAGCAATTAATTATAGAGCAACCTAAAGTTTGCCTAATAGAAATCGAAACGACCCTCGGCACTATGAAAGCAATCTTATACGATGCGACACCGCAACATCGCGACAACTTTATAAAATTGGCCGAAGAGGGTTTTTACGACGACCTGCTTTTTCATCGGGTGATTAACGGGTTTATGATTCAGGGAGGTGATCCAGATTCCAGAAATGCCGACGCAAAAAAACGACTGGGTGGTGGTGGTCCAGGTTATCAGATTCCTGCCGAATTTGTTGATACCCTGGCCCATATCAAAGGAGCGCTTGCTGCCGCCCGTACTAATAACCCACAAAAAAAATCTTCCGGTTCTCAATTTTACATTGTTCAGGGCCGTAAAATGACCGACAGTCAGTTGGACATGATGGAAGCACAAAAAGATATTCGTTATACACCCGAACAAAGGGAGATTTATAAAACTCAAGGGGGTACCCCGCAACTTGATCAGGAATATACCGTATTTGGACAAATAATCGAGGGCCTCGACGTTTTAGATAAAATTGCCGCTACGGCGACAGCTCCTGGCGATCGCCCTAAGATGGATATTAACATGAAAATCAGACCTATAAACTAATATTTAAATGTCAAAAAAAATAATACTTGGTGTAGACGTAGGAGCCTCTGGCATCAAAGGAGCGCTCGTCGATATGAATACTGGAAAAATGACCACCGAACGTTTTCGGGTCCCTACGCCCTCCCCCGCCACCCCAAAAAACATGGAAAAAGCCTTTAGTCAAATTGTCGAACATTTTGATTACAGCGGCCCTGTGGGTTGTGGTTTTCCAGCTATTATTAAAAAAAATGTAGCTAAAAGTGCTTCTAATATTGATAAATCCTGGATCGGAGTAAATATTAGTGAAACCTTTGGCAAAGCGGCAGGTTGTCCCGTATTTGTTACCAACGATGCAGATGCAGCTGGCGTAGCAGAAATGACTTTTGGTTTGGGAAAAAATAAAAAGGGAGTAGTCGTATTAATTACCATTGGTACGGGTCTTGGCTCAGCTATGTTTATGAATGGCAAATTAATTCCTAATACCGAATTTGGACACTTTTATTTAAAAAACCAATCTAAAGTCGCAGAGGCTTTCGCCGCAGACTCTATTCGTAAAAAGAAAGATTTATCGTGGGAAGAATTCGGCAAACGTTTTAACGAATACCTCGAAACGCTGGAAAGAATTACTTCTCCCAATCTCATTATTCTCGGAGGTGGAAGTAGCAAAAAATTTGATCTCTTCAAAAAGAAAATTAAAATAAGAACGGAAGTCGTTCCCGCTGAATTAAAAAATGAAGCAGGAATTATTGGAGCAGCTACCTACGGATATCAAAAAGCAAAGGATTTGGTTGCTTCTTAAGAAAGCGTATTATTTCCGTATCTTCCGCGCCTATTTTCTTACAATTTAGCAGTAATTGAATGGTAACGATCGGCAAAATCACTTTCGTTACTCCCACAATCTTGTGACTCTGCGTCTTCTAATATTTCTAGTCTTTTAGCGGTTCCAGGTCTTCGAATCAACCAATCTACCGTTTGTTCTGGTACATTGTCCAGTCGCATGATAGCATTACGTAATCCTTCGTTGTCATATAAATAAGGACAAATAATATCTAGCGCGTACTGATCTGCTTCCAATACTTCTTCTTCGCTATAGGATAAATCCCGTAACCACAAGGCCATATTATCAATTGCAGATACTTGGTTTCCTAAAAGAATATCTCCCATCGCCACCCCACCAAATTCATTTTTAAGACTTAAAATTGTCTTGCTTTGATCGGTATATCTTAGTTCGTGCGCCATTAGGGCAATTAGTTCTGCCTCAGAATCCAGCGCCTTCAGCATTCCGGTGTACACAAAAAAATGTCCACCGGGTGCGGTAAACATATGGATATCAGACGCATCAATAACTGTAACACTCCACTCAAAGTCATTACGATTGACTACCGGAACGGATATCGCTACCGTTTGCACCAATTTAGTCAAATATACATTGAGTTCTTCGGTAAATGTTGTATTATCGGATGCAAAAATGGGAAAATTATGATCATCTTCTCGTACTTGAGTAACCAATCTTTCACCGATCACATTTTGATCCTGACTACTAAATTCTTCCTGATTTTTTGAAGCAATAACAGCCTCTTCTTCTTGACAGGAAGAGAATATAGTAAGTATGCATAGAAAGGTCACCGACCATAACAAATTCGTAGTTATTCGCATGAGAATATTTTCTTTAATGTTCAACAGGATGTACACCGATGGGGATTCGCCGTTTAGCCTTTGTCCAAATTTTCATAATGGAAATTTAGACAAAAACTTAAATAGGGAGGAAGTATAACAGTAGTTTAAAGACAAAAAATATGCCATTGACCCCTAAAGATCAATGGCACGGTGTATCAGTAATTTTGCGGGTGCCAAATGACACCTCAGTAGTAGTAGAAATTCTTAAATAACCTTCTCTTTCAAACGGGTTGGTATTTGCATAGTAAGCGAACGATCTCAGGATCAATCGCCAGTGCAGGTATTAATCTAAAAATATAATGGTGTTCTTCGTAATTTTCCAGGAGCGCTTCTCCAAAGTAATACAATGCCTCTTTGGATTTACCCAGGTAAAATAAACAGGCGATCCGACAGTAAAAAAGCTCAACGCCTTCTGCGTAAATTTCGGCTTCGTCTAAAACCTTAATGGCTCCTTTAGCTTCTCCGATATCCAGTAAAAATTCCGCTTGTCGAAGCCAGTAAACCGAGGTTTCCGGAGCAGTATCCGCCGCTTTTTGAAATAACTTACGAGCCTTTTCAATATCACCGTTTTGGTAAAAAGCTTCCGCTAGTCCGGTAATATATTCCTCTTTTCTTCGGTTAATAAAGAAGGCTTTTTTGTAAGATTTTAATGCCTTTTTCCACTGATTGTTTCGTCCGTGACACTCTCCCAACTGAAAGTACGCCCGATCATTTCTGGGACAAATTCTGATGGCTTTTTTGTAGTAAGACTGAGCTTTTTTGACATTATTGAGCATTTCATAGCAGTATCCAATATCTACTAATAAGGCTCCATCTAACTTAAATTTTCCTTTTACATCGTGGTAGCATTCGAGTGCTTTTTTAAATTGCTTAAGCTTAATGTAGGTATTGGTGCATTCTCGGTAGGCATACTCATTTTCTTCATTACTGATCAAAGCGTATTCGTACGCTTCGATGGCCATTTCATCATCATCCAGACAAGTATAAGCCTGCCCCAAATTATACCAGGCCTGATCACAGTAAGGATGCTGGTCGATAATAGCATTATGAATTTCTACACTTTCATCATAATTACCGCTCATCTCTACGGCCCAGGTCATTCCCTCCAGTGCCTCTGCATTTAGTGGATCTATGGTCAAAGCGTTACGGAGTGATTCGAACATCTGGTCAAATTTTCCAGTAGACTCGTAGAGAATCGCTTCGCAGCAATAGAGTTGGCTCAGGTCTTTTCCAAAGGCAATGGATTTAGTAGTATCAATAATTTCGAACGCATCCTGGATCTTCTTTAGCCCCATTAACGCCTTGACTTTTAAAATAGATATCGTTACCGATGCCGGCGCATACATCGCCGCAATATTTAAAGAAATTAAAGCTTCTTCAAAAAATTCATTATAAAGCAAAATTTCACCTTTCCGTATGTAGAAGCTGGCAGAATAAGGATATTGCTCAATTGCATATTCAATCACTTCCAGCGCATCATCAACTTTTGACTCAATACAGTAATGATCAATCAAACTATGAAATACCGTTTCCTCAATGAAACCTACCGTTCCTTCCTGTGACATGGCCTCATACTCAATAACTTGCATCTTTGTTGAATTTCCTGGTCTATAGTTTTTCATATTTATTCGTGTTTTTATAGTGTTTAAGGTAAATATAGATAAAAAACTATGACTTTTTGCTAATAAACTTCTACCTTTTTTCCACAAAATTGAAAATTTATTTCATATTAACTTATTTAAATAATTAATATAATTAACTATATATCAACTACTTATAAAAAATTTTTATTTAAATTATTTATAATTAATTGTATTAATCCTTCACAATCTTCGGTAAAACATATCCATAAAATAAGAATAGAGAAAAAAGGAAGAGACAAAAATACCTAGGCTGTATTTTTTATAAAAAAAA
>Ga0209187_1002787_pt1 | contig 15779 bp, 12 predicted proteins | sample BantaG_FD_187430 | JGI IMG/M metagenome (GOLD analysis project Ga0209187, IMG submission 187430) | Marine algal microbial communities from Bantry Bay, Ireland - BantryBay_4 metaG (SPAdes) (version 2) | ecosystem: Host-associated > Algae > Red algae > Unclassified | place: Bantry Bay, Ireland... | reverse complement strand
GTGCATTTCACTTAGCCATGCAGGCAGGAGTACCTATCGTCCCGATTGTGATAGAGAATGCACACGACGCCATGCCCAGAGGAATGAATATTGTTCAGCCGAGTACCATACGCATCAATGTCTTAGATCCGATAGATACTTCTAAGTGGAGAGTGAAGAACCTCAGTAAGCACATAGAGTCAGTCAGACAGATGTACTTAGTAGCCTTAGGGCAGCAGCAAGTATTGGAGCTACCCTTACCTTCTAAAAATGGTAAAAGTAAATCCATAAAATCCAAAAAATAAACGTTCATGAGTCTTAAAGTTGGATTATTAGGTGGTGGATCATGGGGTACGACAGTCGCGTCCATGGTAGCCAGAAATTCTCCCACTAAGATATGGGCTCGTAATGCTGATACAGTATTAGAGATTAATGAACAGCATAGCAATGAAAAATATTTACCTGGTGCATCACTGACCAAGAGTCTTACAGCATGTGACTCTATAGAAGAGACTGTGCGAAATGCAGATGTCATCGTCATGGGTATTCCAGCACAAAACTTTAGATCAGTGCTGGAAGAAGCGAAGAAATCTATTAGACCATGGGTCCCCATCGTCAGTCTTTCTAAAGGACTTGAGAAAGGAAGCAGACTTAGGATGACAGAGATCATAGAGTCAGTCATGCCAGGTCATCCAGCTGGTGTGCTCACTGGTCCTAATCTAGCGAGAGAGATCATGGCTGGACAAGCTGCTGCCAGTGTCATAGCGACTGTGGATGATACCATAAGTGTCGCCCTCCAGAAGATATTCAGCACTGGCCTATTTAGAGTCTATACTAATGAAGATGTGATCGGCTGTGAGCTGGGCGGTGCGCTAAAGAATATCGTCGCCATAGCAGCAGGGATGGGAGATGGCATCGGAGCGGGTGATAATACCAGAGCCGCAGTCATCACCAGAGGGCTTGCAGAGCTGACCAGACTAGGGACGGCGATGGGTGGTCGACGAAGGACATTTGCTGGCTTAGCCGGCATGGGAGATCTGGTCGCGACTTGCAACAGTCCGCAGAGTCGGAATCGGAGTGTGGGCTATAAGTTAGGTCAGGGCAGAGCCTTAAAAGATATCATCGAAGAGATGTCTATGGTCGCTGAGGGCGTGAAGAGTGCTCCAGTCGTCATGGAGCTGGCGAAAGAATATGATGTCGAGATGCCTATCTCATATGAAGTGTACAGGGTGGTGCAGGAAGGTAGTAGCGCGACGGAGGCATTCAAGGGATTACTGAGGGTTCAGACGAAGTCGGAGTATGATCCAGGGTAGTGAAATTTACTTTATATAAAATACAATTTTACAACTATGAGAGAACTAAATTTAATATCACTGATGCTATGTATATTAGTCTATGTTGGTGTCAATTATTCTTGTAAATCAAAGAGTGATAAAATAGATGAAGTTAATACTGAATCGATTAGAAATGTAATGGGATACTATGAAATAGATAAAGATGAAACGATCAGGATGTTTAAGAATTCTTCCGTTTTAGCTGGTACTACACCTGAGGAGAGGCAGCAAATGATTAATCAAGTGGAAATGAGGATAGATAAATTAGAATTTACTGTAGAAATAGAAGAGACAAAAGCAATTTTCCGAACAGCACCATTAGGTACTAAAGAGTATCTATATCAAGTGACGAAGGATTCACTCATAATGGATGATCCAAATTTTAGTTTTTTGATAAAAGGAAATAGGGTACAATCGATCAATGATCCAAATGGATTTGTACTTAAAAAGGTGAGTGATTAAGTGAATTGTGTTTTTGTGAAAAAGTTATTGCATGTCAAATGTAGTCCTATATAGAAAAATAGATAAAGCTTAGTTTAGGCTCTTTAATATTTACCCACTTTACAAGAAATCAATCCTAAAATAGAAATTCATTTAAGATGGTATGCGTATTTCATGAATTATGGCCAACTATCAAATTATCCATTCATTTCTCTCAAATTGTTAATAAGCTTATTTATATTTGATTATAATTTGTAATATGTATCTTACTGATTATAAGATAATAATACCCATTAATCCATGAATATAGTGACGCTGACCACCGACTATGGTCAAGATGATTATTACGTAGCCCTACTCAAAGGAGCCATCAGTCTGCGGACGACAGATGTCCAATACATAGATATCAGCCATAACATCAAGGCTTATGACATCGTACAGGGCGCATTCTATCTGCAGAATGTCATGTCTAAGTTTCCTGCTAAAAGCATACACATAGCCTCAGTGCAGAGCTATTCTTCTTACAATGATGCCATCATCGTATTTGAGTATCACAATCAATATTTCATAGGGCCTAATAATGGTTTATTTTCACTGGTTCTACCGAATCAGAATGATCTTGTCATATATCAGATCAATGTAGATCGACAAGAATATCCATTTGTCGAAGATGTATATGCTCATGCAGTCGCATCTATCAATCATGGACTACCGCTGTCCGATATAGGCACGACGACAGAAGATTTTATTATAAAGATTGGCATTCAGCCAGTAAAGACTTCATCTCAGATCAGGGCGACGATCATACATGTAGATCGCTTTGGCAATGTGATAGTCAATCTGAAGAAAGAAACATTTGAAGTGATCAGAAAGAAAAGAAGATTCAAATTGTTTTATAAAAGTAAAGATCCCATCACACATATATCTAAGCATTATGGGTCAGTATCAATAGGGGATGTGATGTGCTTTTTTAATTCATCAGAATATTTAGAGATAGCGATTAACATGGGTAATGCTCATGAATTGTTAAGTTTGCGAAAGCACGAGACAGTTCAAATAGATTTTTACGAATAATTATGCTGCATAGATTTGTCAAATTAACATTCAGGGAAGAACATATTTCCGCATTCACTCTCCAGTTTGATGAGATGAAAATCCACATCAGAAGTATGGAAGGCTGTCAATACCTGAGATTATTTCAAGACAAAAAGGACAAGCGCATTTTCTTTACCCATAGCATATGGATAGATGAGGACAGCTTGAATAGCTACCGAAAGTCAGAATTTTTTGGGCTGAATTGGCCTGAGACAAAAAAGCTATTTGCAAGAGATCCCATCGCATGGAGTCTGGATCAATTACAAGAATTGAAATAGTCTCCTAATAAAATGTCTATGTCGTGGATAATTAAAACACCCAAGGATATGATTAATATCTCTGGTGCTGATAACTGAAAATTGTATTTTAAATCATATGAAACTTATAGACTGTCAGAATTATTCCATCGCTTTCGAACAGCCGTGGGCTTATCTCAATCAGATTTTAGCAGAGAAAAGCTATAGTAAAATCTTTGTCCTCGTCGATGATAATACTGATCGTTATTGCCTGAGCACGCTTAAGGAGCATCTGGATCATGAGTATACTTCCATAGTCATCAAGTCTGGAGAAATCAATAAAAGTATCAAGACATGTGAAGCCATATGGTCCTACCTCATGGATAATGGATGCGACAGGCACTCATGTATGCTCAATCTGGGTGGGGGAGTGATCGGTGATATGGGAGGATTCTGTGCTTCGACTTACATGAGAGGGATTGATTTTATACAGATACCCACCACGCTATTATCACAGGTAGATGCATCAGTCGGAGGTAAGCTGGGCATCGACTTACAAGGGCATAAAAATTTAGTTGGCGTATTCAGAGAGCCACAAGCTGTCATCATACACACACCATTCTTAAAGACGCTCTCAGATAGAGAATTAAGAAGTGGATACGCAGAAGTGATCAAGCATGCATTAATCCAGGATGCACCTATGTGGAAAGAGCTGGTATCAATTCAAGATCTACGGACGATTGACTTTCAAGATCTCGTACATCGGAATGTTTTGATTAAAAAGAGCATAGTAGATCAAGATCCATTCGAGAAGGGACTTCGTAAAAAATTAAACTTTGGGCATACTGTCGGTCACGCCATAGAGACAGAATTTTTAGAGTCCGACTCTACTTTACTTCATGGCGAAGCGATAGCTATTGGGATGATGTGCGAGTGCTGGATGGCTCACCAGTTAGGCTATTTAGATAGTGCTCAGTTCAATGAAATACTAGATTACTTACGTAAGATATATGATGATCTGCCTGACAAGATTCCATCGCACTATGAAGTGATTAAGATCATGCAGAAGGATAAAAAGAACAAAGGAGGACAAATATTAGCTTCATTATTAGCTGATGTGGGAGAGTGTAAATATGACATAGCGATAGAGCATGATATGATCAAACAAGGTCTTTCTGCCTACCCGAGTTATACATTATAAATAATTGTAATATTTTAGTGTCCTGAATGTGAGTGCAATAAATCACAAGTTAGACTCGTAGTATTCATGGTAACACAACAATAGCAATTGGCAAAATCAAAAAAAAATACTCCATATAAGAAGGCAGCGAAGAAAGGCAAGAAGTCTGATTCTATATTAGATCGATCTTTTCCCGTGCTGGGTCTGCTCTCTAAGTTAGCTTGGACGGGACTGATCGGAGGTCTACTCCTTACAGCATTGATATTCATCTATGTATCCTTTACTAAGTTACCGAATACAGAAGAGCTGGAAAATCCTAATTATGAATATGCATCATTGATTATTGCTGATGATAACAGCTCAGAGATCGGCAGGTATTTTAGAGAAAATAGAGAATGGAGTGATTTCACAGAGTTAAACCCCCATCTGATAGATGCACTGGTGGCGACCGAGGATATCAGGTTCTATGCGCATAGTGGGATCGACGTTAGAAGTTTTGCTAGAGCCGTCGTGCACCTTGGGAGGAATGGTGGCGGGAGTACCATCACGCAGCAGTTAGCAAAGCTATTTTTCACTAATTACTCTAGATCTTTCATCAGAAGAGTTTATCAGAAATTACAAGAATGGGTGATAGCAGTACATTTTGAAAAGCGGTATACGAAGGAGGAGATTATTGCGATGTACTTGAATAAGTTCAACTTTACGAATGATGCTGTCGGCATCAGCTCTGCGGCCACGACTTATTTTGGTAAGAATCAAAAGGACTTGAATATAGAAGAGGCGGCTATGCTGATCGGAATGCTGAAAGGTCCAGATCTTTATAACCCTGTCTCTAAGCCTGAGAATGCGAAAAAGCGAAGAGAGATCGTCCTGAAGCAGATGCTTAGAGCAGATATGATGTCCCAGGAGGAGTATGATTCGCTCAGAGCTTTAGATTTAGATATGTCTGCTTTCAGAAGGTCTGACCATGCTGAAGGACCTGCACCATATTTTAGAAATGAACTGACAAAAAAAGTCAGAAATATACTTTCAAACCCACAATACAAAGATCCATCTGGAACCGCTTATGATCTGTGGGATGATGGGCTGAAGATATACACCACGATAGATTTGGACATGCAGATTCATGCAGAAGCTGCCATGCGTGAGCACATGAAAGGAGTGCAGAATCGATATTTTGAAGTATGGAAAAATAAAGACCCTTGGACCTATGACGCAGACGACAGACAAAAATCTGCCAGACGGTCTAAGATCAATAGCATGATCGAAGCGAGCAGCAGGTATAAGAGATTAAGGAAAAAATACCTCAATAAAATATCACAGACCATCTCAAGTGACATTGATAATGTCAGACTATGGAATGGAGATATCAATCGCCTGATTAAAGCTAAGTCAGATGATAACTACTTAGATAAACTGGTCCGTAGAGATGATATCAGCAAGGCTATGAAATCGACTTATCAAGAGATATTAGCCAGCGAGCATATGCCACTACTCATCAATCAATGGAATAAATTACAACGAGCAGCAAAAAATGATTTTTCTAAGAAGACTAAGATGAAAGTCTTCTCCTATGATCTATCGGGAGAAAAGACGGTGACGATGACTCCTATTGATTCCATCAAGTATCATGGAGAGCACATGCACTTAGGCTCTATATCGATAGAGCCTCAGACTGGCTATGTAAAGACCTGGGTAGGTGGTGTTGGTTATAAATATTTTCAGTACGACCATATCAACTCTAATCGACAGGTAGGGTCTACATTTAAGCCATTCATATACACCACTGCACTGATGCAAGGTAGATCTCCATGTCTGAAGGTCGTGGACCAGCAGTATTGTATTGACAAGGACGATCCTAACTTTGATATATCAGATACCTGGTGTCCTAAGAATAGTAATAATAAATACAGTGGCGAAAGTCTGACTCTTTTCGACGCACTAAAGGGTTCGCTTAATTCTGTATCAGCATACTTAATGAAAGAAATCGGTAATGTCGAAGCTGTCAGAAATCTTGCGGAGAATATGGGTGTCACAAAGAGTAAAATTAAACCCTATCCATCCATGGCTCTAGGTACGCCAGATCTATCAGTCTGGGAGATGACCGCCGCTTATAATGTATTCGCTAATCAAGGAACTTACATTGAACCTACATTTATCAAACGAATAGAAGATAAAGATGGGAAAGTCATTTATCGATCTAATCCCAAAAGTCATCGAGCTCTGACAGAAGAGTATAACTACATCATGGTCCAGATGCTCAAGCATGCGTCATCAGTGAGAGCATGGGAATTAGAGACAGAATTCGGTGGTAAGACAGGGACCACTGATGATCATATCGATGGCTGGTTCATGGGCATCACACCTAATCTTGTTGTAGGTACTTGGGTCGGAGGAGAAGAGAGTTATATCAGATTTACAGAGTTACGTGATGGTGCTGGATCTAAGATGGCGAGGCCATACTTTATGAAGTTCATCAAGCGATTAGAGACTGATAGAAATATTGGATGGGATAAGACAAGGGTATTCCAGATGCCTCAGGAAGCGCTGACGATTGTCACAGATTGTTCTCAGTACGAGCAGTATTATCAGCCAGATGTAGTACCCGAAGATGAGATGGAGGAAGATGAATTTGGGGAAGAGGGGGAATAGTGCAGTCAATATTTGTTAGCGCTATTGGATGAAGGAATCTAAGCATATGTCATGCCTTGATTTATGTGATTGTAAGGTTTTAAATAATCCTCAATAGATAGATGGAAAAGGCTTCACCTATCTATTGACATTATTGAAACACTATTTAATTATTGCTTTCTAAGCGCGATAGCCTGTCTTCCAGTTTGTTAATGGTGTTTTGTTCTTCTTGAAGAGCTTTGGTTATTACAGGAATCAAGCCACTATAATTGACCAAGTATTTATCTTCTTCCTCATTTTTATAATGTTCCACTAATTCAGGAAAATTATCTTTTATGTTTTGTGCTATAAATCCGATGCTTTTCTTGCCAGGCGTTGTTTTCATCTCATAGCTAGATGGTTCTAGTTTCATCAGAGTCGATGTAACATCCTCTAATGATTTAATCTTCTGTTTATTTCTTCTATCAGAAACTTGATAATAGCTTCCATATTCGTCTATAGTTGCCTTCAATCCGTCTTCGTATTCAAAGAAAATGTGGGTCTCATCATCTACATAATTGTAAAGAGAATTTCCTATTGCAACTGGTCTAGTAGATTCGTAAAGTCCGATGAACCAATCATGATTATTGCCTGGTGCAAAATTGACCAAATGCAATAGTGGCTTACGAGCTCCGGCAAATTGAATCCCCGCTGGATTCAAGTTAATCGAGAAAGGCTGAGCAAGGTCCCCAAATGCTTCGGAATCACAACTTAAGAATAATTGACCATAATTATCATCTATGTCTCTTGCTCCATCCCCAAAAAGTCTAGCTCTAGTTTGGTTCTTGGCATCTGTAAGAAACATATAACCACCATCATTAATATCAGCGGATATTCCTAATGTATTGATTGATCCTGAAGCATCATCTTGTCTCTTTAAATTTATCCTTCCAAATTGAGCGGGGCTATTCCCAAAAGTGCCAATAATTTCCACAGTTTCTTTTCCGTCAACGTTCCATAATTGTATTTTACTTCCACTGACTTGACTAGCTTCATCTTGAGCAAATAGATTTGCAATAAAAAGCGTAAAACATAAATTTAAAAGAATGATTTTTTTCATTTTTATTTATTTTAGGTTAATAATTGAATCACAAATAGGTCAACTATTGGAACAGTCCATTGGTTAAAATATCTTAAAAGTGGATTCTGAAAGATGCTCCATCAGTAAGTTAGCGCATAAGCATTTTTCATTGGTAAAGGTAAATACAAAATTTGTTTTCCTGTATCCCACTTTATAGTGATTTTTAGACTTTATACAGCTTGTAAATCAAAATTGAGCTTTAAATATTGATTTAGTTTAAAGGAAAATCAAAAGTTTATGTATTCTATATAAGGATCTTTATTAAATGTAATGCCAGAGGATGAATTTGGCGATGAGGGTAAGTGACAGGGCTTGAAATATAGATTTGATCCAAGGATGAGCGAATATTATTTTAAAAAGAGTAAATCTATTTCATTTCATATCTGGATATACAATCAAATTTCATTTACTGTAATTCAATTTTATAGGCGATTCAAGGGTCGTCATAATTAATACACCTACAATAATATTATGCCACTAATAAAGTGATAACCATAAAGTGTTTCTCCAAATAAAATAGAGAACGATGCAGCTGATAGTGGCACCATATTAATAAATATTCCTGCCTGATTTGCACTGGTCAGTTGTATTCCTGCATTCCAAAGAAAGTACGCCAAAGCTGTTTCTAAGAAACCGATTCCTGTAACAGATAACCAAAAAGAGGAGGGATGTACTGTGATGGGTTCTATGCCTACTAATGGAAGTAGCACAATAAAACTAAGCATACACATCAAATTAGTTAAGAAGGTAAAATTTCGATTCGAGATCTGACCTCCATATTTTTTTACCCAAACATTCTGTAGCCCAAAGAACATGGCAGCAGTCAAAAGTAAGATATCGCCTCATGTAGATTCGATGTCTCTAAAATCACCCAAGTTTCCCTTCAGAATCAGATAGATAACGCCCAAAAAAGAAATCAAAACATCAATCATATCTTTTCGCCGTAAGTGAGTCTTTAGTATGCGATTAGAGAAAAGTAATGTTAGTGCAGGAGTGGTGCTTACGATTAATGCTCCATTAATAGCAGGGCTATATCGTAGACCTAAAAAGAAGAAAAAATTGAATCCAAATAAACACACCACGCCTACAAGTCTAAGCCCCTTTATATTTTTCAAGATTTAGTCAGCAGAGGGTAAATCTTTATAGGCTGTCTGAGCTATACTTTTAAAACTATCTTTTGAAATTTCCCCACTATGAGGATCACATTTGTAAAGAACATGATATAAATCATTTCCTTTTCTCCAGGTCTCTATAGTTCATAGACCTTAGACAATATTGATTATCTTTAAAAACGATCTTAAAATAGATCATATCCAAAACAACATAAGGGGATATATGGATGACACATTGAACTTAGAAGCTGACTACTTAATCGTTGGCAGTGGTGCTGTAGGTATGGCGTTTGCCGATGTCCTACTGACAGAGACAGATGCAACAATGATCATCGTCGATAAATACCAGAAGCCGGGAGGTCATTGGAATGTTGCCTATCCCTTTGTGACGCTTCATCAGCCATCAGCCTTTTATGGAGTTAGTTCTGTGGAGCTGAGCAAGGGGCTGAAAGATGAAATTGGTCTAAATAAAGGCTTGAATGATCTGGCATCTGGAGCTGAAGTGAATGCATATTTTGACAGTGTGATGCGGCATAAGTTCTTGCCGAGTGGGAGAGTTAAATATTATCCTATGTGCGAGTATAAAGGCAATGGGGTATTCAAATCAATGTTGACAGGAAAAGAATATCAAGTTAAGGCAAATAGAAAGACAATAGATGCGACTTACTTGAAGACCACTGTGCCTTCTACACATACGCCCAATTTTAGCATTGCACCTGAAGTCAGATTTATGCCGCTTAATGATCTTCCGAAGATCGATAGTCCACCTGCTGGATTCGTGATCATCGGTGGTGGTAAGACAGGTATCGATGCATGTCTTTGGCTTTTAGAGCATCATGTCGATCCTGATAAGATCACATGGATCATGTCTCGAGATGCTTGGCTCTTAGATCGTCAAAATACGCAACCCACAGAAGAATTTTTTAAATATAGCATAGGTGCTCAAGCAGATCAATTTGAAGCCATAGCAGAAGCAGATTCTATCACTGATCTTTTTGACAAGCTGGAAGAACGAGGTGTGTTATTGAGATTAGATAAGAACGTCAGGCCAAAGATGTTTCATGGGGCGACCATAAGTCAGGAAGAACTGAAGGAACTTCAGAAGATAAAGAATGTAGTGAGAATGGGGAGAGTAACAGAAGTCACACTTGATGAGATTATATTAGATCAAGGTAGCATGCCGACATCAAGAGATCATGTCCATGTAGACTGCTCAGCAAGTGCCATCAGTAACCTGGAGATGAAGCCTATATTTCAGGGAGAGCTTATCACACCCCAGACTGTCAGGTCTTACCAGCCAGTCTTCAGCGCAGCACTCATTGCACATGTAGAAGCAGCTTATGAGGATGATGACAAAATGAAAAATGGTATTTGCAAAGTCGTGCCACTGCCCAATCATGATACAGACTGGATCAGAATGCTTGCTGCTTTTATGACGAATCAGTATAACTGGGGTCAAGACAAAGAGATGAGAGCATGGCTCAGGAATAATCGTCTCGACGGATTTAGCAAGATGGTCTCTGAAGTATCGAAAGAGGATCAAGAAAAACAAGATATACTACTCCGACTCCGTAATAGCGCGATACCTGCGATGATGAAGCTCCAGCATTTTATGACAGAATTAGAAGCGACAGCATAAGTTAGTGTGAATCATTTGATCATAAGATTCAATTTTTTTTAAATAAAACTCAAATATTATATATGGCACAATTTCAAGTCAATCAAAAGAACTTCACTTCCAGTAAAATCGTAGAGACCTCAAACCAAGAAGACATTAATATAGCAGACGATGAAATCATCGTAAAGGTGGATCGATTCGCCTATACATCTAATAACATTACTTATGCTGTAGCAGGTGATATGATCGGCTATTGGAAGTTTTTTCCAGCGGCCGGTGATGATGCGGAAGGAAATGGAGTCATTCCTGTCTGGGGCTTTGCTGATGTGGTCAGATCTAATGTAGAAGGTGTGCCAGTGGGTGATCGATTGTTTGGGTACTTTCCACCAGCGACTCACTTGGTCATCAAGCCTGTTGGGATAGCACCTCATAGACTGATCGATGGAGCAGCTCATAGGGCTTCTTTACCAGCGACCTATAACTTATACAGAAGAATAGGTGCTGAGCCAGGATACGACAGAGGAACGGACAATGCAAGAATGCTTCTCTGGCCCCTGCATATGACCTCATACTGTCTATGGGATGCGCTGCAAGACAAGAGCTGGTACGGTGCTGATCGTGTGATCATTCTGAGTGCTTCGAGTAAGACCAGTATGGGCTTAGCTTTTGCGCTTCATCAAGATGACGCTGCTCCAGAAGTCATCGGTGTGACATCTGGTAGAAATGTAGATATGGTTAAGTCTACAGGGCTTTATACTAAGACATTCACTTATGACCAGCTGGATCAGATCGATGCATCTGTGAATTCTGTAATCGTCGATATGTCTGGTAATGTAGAGGTATTAAAAAGCCTATATACTTCTTTAGGAGATCATATGAAATACTGTATCAATGTGGGAATTACGCATTGGGGTGATGCAGGAGCTAAAGATGATATGCTAAAAGAGCGAAGCGAATTCTTTTTTGCACCAGGACATATCCAAAGAAGATTAAAAGAATGGGGTCCAGCAGAATTCCAAAATAGAACGGCTGACTTTATGAAAAACAGTGCTGTAGCAATGAATGAATGGCTCAGCTATCAAATGGTGGATGGGTTAGCTGGGCTGGCTGCGATCCATGAGGATGTATGTCATGGAAAGATAGCGGCGGATGTGGGGCTGATTGTGGAGATGTAGGACCTGGTAAAATCGAAAAGTAGATAATTAATTGGCTCTTGATCATTAATTATAGTTAGATCAATTATAATAATAGATAGTGTAGCGATCATATGACTTTGAAAAGAAAATTCAAAGATCGGGGCATGGATATAGTGGTATTATATCTTGGAATTAGATATGAATGGCCCAGTGAATGAGATGGTCATGCTTATCTCCCTGATCTAAAATAGTCTCCTTTCGAGTTCTTCTATTAATAGAATACAAGCTTTAACACGATGCCAGATTCCGATTCAAGATCGGAATGACACTACTCTTATTAATTAATAAGAATGTTTATCTTATCTTAATGTGTATAGCCAAAATTTGAGATAATTAATTTTATTTTATCGATGATGATAGATATATCTTCTTCTTTATAAAATGGTAAAGTCAAATGTGCTGAACAAGCTTCAAAAAAGTATGGCTCTTTTTCTAACAGTTTTTTAAATGAATTAAGTAAGTATAGCCTCAATTTGTTATCCTTTATCTCAGAAGAAAGTTTTTTAGGATTACACTCTCTACATAATTTGACTATATCTTCAAAATCAGAACTCCATCTCCAATCAATCCCACCGCCTCTTTTAAAGAGTGCTTCAAATTTTGTCCCAAAAAAATAAGTTATTGGTAATATGTGAATTTTTATTCCATCTATAATTTTAATTTCTTTATGAGCAATTCCTGGAGGATACCAAGGATTACTAAATCCAATAATTTCAGAATTTGTTGGCATGATATCTACTGTAAATCCCTTGATTTTCCACCTGCAGATAATTCCACTCTCTACATCCTCCGCAAATCCTATTTCTCTAAGTCTTTGCTGCATTAAGTAGTATTTACCCCTGTTCGCTAACTCGATTATTACATCTACATCATCCGTCGGTCTTAGATTAATTCTTTCAGGATGCTCTATATAAAGACTTACAGCTGCACCACCTATGAAAACCACTTCTTCATTTAATTCTCGTAAAGACCGAGCCACTGCTTTTATTCGCATAATATTTATATGATGACTCATATATCTAATAGCTTTTTAAGTAGTGATATCGCTTTCTTCTTCTCTCTGACTTGCCCTACCCGAAGAGCATCTATTAATGTCAGTGATTGATACAGCTTTGGCTCCTTATTAATGATTTTTGGAATTGTAGGATATATGGGTTTTATGGATTGCCCTATGGCTTCACCATACACACTTGGCCATACATATGATTGATCAAAATTAAAATATTGCTTTAACGGTTCAGCACTAATGTATGTAGGTACACCTTTAGTAATAGCTCCAAGTTTTGCTGGAAAAACATAAGGAAGCCCGAATGAAAGAAAGTCTAAGAAATTATGTTGCATGACATGCCATCGATCTTCTGAAAGTAGATTTAACTCTATGAGTCTTTTCATTGCAACTGAAATAGCTGCAGGGCTGATACCGCTTCTGAATGCGATATCTTTTTGCATGATTGGCTTTCCTTCAATGGAAAGCAATAATAGTATAATAATATCTTGGTTATTAATCATAATACCTTCATTTATTCATGATTCACGATTCATAAATCATAAATATCTAATATAATTATCTTATAATCAAGAATGTTTAGGTTCTTTTTCTCTATCCCTGAAGTCCGTCATTAATGTGACATACGCTGGTCATTTTAGATATTACTCAATCAAAGATTGATCTGAAAGGATTTTGTTTAGGATTGCTAAGACCAATAGGGATTGGCAAGACATTCAGGTAATATAGTTCTTAGATTTAGATCAGATTGAGCCACATAAAGAAATAAGTACTCTGGATCAGGCTAATGAGCAAATAGTCTTGTTTTGAGGTCTTCTTTTAAAAAAATACAAAGCTTTAACACGATGCCAGATTCCAATTCAAGATCGGAATGACTTTTATCTGCGGCTACCCAATCCTCATCTGACTAACAGTCAACATAAACACAGCAGGCACCAAGTTATTCACTGCATGAAGTAAAATATTAGAGATCATCCCGTACCTGAGTCTAATGTAGCCCAATAAAAGTCCCATCCCAAATTGCGGTAATACCAAAATAGGTATCCAAAACCACTTCATATCTCCTGCGAAATTAGCGAAGTGAACAAAGCCGAAAATCATAGCCGTCAAAAAAAAGATATAAGGGAATAAGCTTTTTACAAATCCACTGGACCAGTTGAGTAATTCTTTTGACAGACTGACTATAAATATCCCTATCAAGCCTAAGGTGAAAGTTACCATAGCAAGCATGACGGCTCCTAGATTCACCTCCTGGCCAGTCGCTTCTAATTCAGATAGATTCTCTGCTGGAATAAGATCATTCATATCTGGCAGATATGAAGTGCCAATGTAGTAAGCCAGTAGGGAGGCGATAAAAGTCAAGATGAATAGCGATCCTCTTTTAAAACGAAGTGGATACCTGAAAAATATCTCTTCTAATACTGGTGCTGCTATGACTAATAGAAACAAAAACCACATCATAGAACTATCTGCTAACAAGTCTTCTACGTTATGCTCTAGCTGATCTATCCCGATGATTCCGCTCAGCGCACTCATGATTAAGACGACTGAAATTAATATCAAATAGTGCAATCCAACAATTTGCCCAAATCGGCCAAAGCTTATCTTTTCTCTAAGAATATCGCGCTGAGGGTATTCTAAAAACGAACGAAAGTCACGGAATAAGCCACTGAAGGTATCAGACATTTATTTTCGGTTAATATATTGGTAGTATAATACTTTATTGAAGATATATTTCTCAGATATAGTTCAGCATATGATTTGAATCTTTACTAATAAGGGATGATTATTCAACTTTTTGTATGACTTTCTTACGTGATATTATCTGACAAGTCTTCTCGATAACTCACCTCCACTGGAAGTTTGATACCCTGTATATTGACCTCAGATTAGACTATGTGACCTAATGTATTGAGAGGCGATGACAAAGGATCAATGTATTCTGATGAATCTATTTTGCGGAAGTTGTTTTATGATGTTGCCTATGTTGCCTTTGACGATCAGTCTTTCATCTTGCTGCATATGGATTCGGGCATAATCTTTAAGGATTTCTATGTATAAGATATCATCAAAGATGACTTTATGTCGGGTTTTCTTCACATTGAAGAATATGTGTTTCATAGTGGCAATCATCTCAATCGATTATGAGAACTATGCTGGGATGGCTAAAGTAGAAATATCACATCCTAATAGTCTGACTCTCTACATCGATTATTTTATATTGCTGAAGACTGACGGCAAATGGACTGTAGTGCATAAGATATATACTAAGCAAAGTTGGGGAAGTAAATAATTCAACCCATCCTGAGAGTCAAATTTTAGTGCGCTTGGTATAAATAGACATCTAAGAATATGAGTCATTTGCATTGAGATGATTAATGTATAAGTCTTTTTACGCTTCTTCTTATCAAACACTGCTCGCTCAAAGAGCTGCAGTATATTACAGTGATATCGACTGATTTAAAGTAAATGCGAGAATCAGCAGCAGACATATCGAAAATAAATTGGTTTGGGATTTTTTAACTCAGCAAAGCTATTTCTTTCGACTATATTACTCGATCTGTTTTCTCAAAGTAAAATAGCATCGGTATATGATCCTTAATAAATAAGATGGAAGGACTAATAATTTGATTTGATTTATTGATAAAAGTTCTGTAACAATGGTTCGGTAAAAAAAGTAGCTATAAATATGTAAAAAAAATATATGCGTAAATTGGCCTAAAGAAGCCAACCTGTAATCACAAGCTTCAACAAAATGATTACACAAGACGCATTTATTACAGGACGAATCCTGATAGGAACAATATTAAGTAAAATGAATGGGCATAATA
>Ga0209187_1002785_pt1 | contig 15780 bp, 17 predicted proteins | sample BantaG_FD_187430 | JGI IMG/M metagenome (GOLD analysis project Ga0209187, IMG submission 187430) | Marine algal microbial communities from Bantry Bay, Ireland - BantryBay_4 metaG (SPAdes) (version 2) | ecosystem: Host-associated > Algae > Red algae > Unclassified | place: Bantry Bay, Ireland... | reverse complement strand
TCTTAGGAATGAGGTATTAATAAATTAAGAATTTTGGGTTAGAGATTTTTGTTGCTAGTAAGGCAAAAAACGTAGGGATAGCCGCGCTATCACGAGGCTTTTTAACGAGACTAGCGGCAAAAAGATCAAGCCAAAAACGTAAATTTATTATTAACTCATTCCTTAAGACTTCTTTCCCGAACGTTCGCTGTGTTGCTTATTCTTTTGTACTGGATTTTGATGCATATCGTAATAAGATTTCCGCTGTCGAGCTACGTCTAGTGCTAGAAAAATAGCATTTCTGAAAGAGCTTGGGTTAGCGACCCCCTTTCCGGCAATATCGTGGGCAGTTCCGTGGTCGGGAGAAGTTCTAATTCCTTCTAATCCTGCCGTAAAATTGACCCCATTTCCAAAAGACAAAGCCTTAAAGGGAACCAATCCCTGATCATGGTACATGGCTAGAACGCCATCGAATTTTTTGTATAGACCATTTCCAAAAAATCCATCTGCGGGATAAGGCCCCATTGCACCAATCCCTTGTTTTTTAGCCTCAATTATTAAGGGCCGAATAGTTTTTTCTTCTTCATCCCCAATGACCCCACCATCGCCAGCGTGTGGATTCAGTCCGAGTACGGCAATGGAAGGCCGTTCGATCCCGAAATCAATTTTAAGCGTTCGGTTGAAGATTGATAATTTATGTTTTAGTTTTTCTTTGGTGATCAGTCCAGCAACTTCTCCCACAGGAACGTGATTGGTGACCAAGCCTACTTTTAAGTTTTCACTACACATCAGCATCAGACTTTCTTTGGTATCGAAAGCATGTGTTAAAAACTCAGTATGCCCAGGGAATCGGAAGCCGGATAATTGCATCGCTTTTTTATGGATTGGGGCGGTGACCAGTGCATTAATGACGCCTGCTTTGAGATCGTTGGTTGCCTGGTCGAGAGACAAACCGGCAAAACGGCCACCCTGCTCGGTGACGCTCCCGATTTCAATTTTGCTATCTTCGTTCCAGCAGTTAACCACATTGGTCATGTTTTTTTTAAAAGCTTCTCCCGGACCAATACCCGCAAAACTAAAATCGTCTAGCGAGATCATATTTTTGTGGTAGGTTACGACTTTAGAGGATCCATAAATAACGGGTAAGAACATATCTCTCACTCTTCTATCGTCAAGTGTTTTTAGAATAATCTCTAAACCTACACCATTCATGTCTCCAATACTGATTCCTATTTTTATTTTTTCCATAATTTTAATAATTCTTTAAAAGTCATATACTAATCTAACCCCAACCCCGGTTTCTGTAAATCGTTACCTGTCAGGCGAACATCTTCCCAATGAAGGAGTTTTTCCTGATTTGAGTCCGAAATATTGGTATTCATCCGTTTTTTTTAAAATTAAGGGCTATTTTGTCAGCATTAGAGTTTGTGTAAAATTTCACAATTCTGCGAAATGTGAACACATAGTCCAAATTTTTCATTTAAAAATTAGCGTAATTAACTCAATTCACAAAGATAACTAAAACTTGAAGGCAAAAAAATCCTACGGTCAACACTTTCTTACCAACGAAGCAATTTGTATGCAAATCGCCGATAGCCTGGCGAAAATGGATCAATATCCATTGATCATTGAAGTTGGGCCGGGTCAGGGAATGTTAACCAAATATTTATTAAAAAAAGAACCAGAACTAATCGTAGTGGAAGCAGACCGGGATATGGTAAGCTATTTACAGCGTAATTATCCCGAGCTAAAGCAACAAATTGCGCCAGCTGATTTTCTTAAATTGGACTTAGCACAATTGAGTTCAGGGCGTAGTTTTGGATTGATTGGTAATTTTCCTTATAATATATCTTCGCAGATTTTATTCAAAATGTTGGAACATAAAGTTTTGATACCCGAGATGGTGGGAATGTTTCAGAAAGAAGTCGCACAGCGGGTTATTTCCGGCCCGGGTAGTAAAGTGTACGGCGTAATTAGTGTGTTAATTCAGGCTTATTATTCTGGAGAATATTTATTTGATGTTGGTCCGGAAGAATTTAATCCGCCACCAAAAGTGCAGTCTGGAGTAATTCGATTGACTCGAAAAGAAAATCAAAATTTAGGTTGTGATTATGCCCTGTTTCGCAGAGTAGTAAAGCAGGCGTTCAGTCAGCGGCGGAAGATGCTACGCAATACGATGAAAATGTTTTTAAAAGATGATCCATTGTTAGATGGTGAACTTTTCAAGGAAAGACCCGAGCAATTATCGGTGGAGACTTTTGTCGAACTTTCTAATTTGATTGCGAAAAAGGAAGCTGAAAAGGAATAAGGATTTTAATATCAAATATTTTTAAGTTGGAACTAAAAAGCATAAATTCTGTTGAATTATAAAGAGATCATATTTATCATTACAAATACTAAAAAATGAGTTTAGAAACTAAAATCATTGCTGATTTAAAAGAAGCGATGAAGGCCAAAGATAAGGTAAGTTTACGTGGTATCCGTGCCATTAAAACTGCTTTGATGAATTTAAAAACCGACGGTACTAACACCAAAATTACCGAACAAGTAGAAATTACGTTATTGCAAAAAATGCTAAAGCAGCGAAAAGAATCGCTTTCTATTTACGAAGAGCAGGGACGGGAAGAACTGGCCGCTACTGAAAAAGAAGAGATTGTCATTATTGAAAAATACTTACCAGAACAAATGGACGAGGCTGCTCTGGAAAAAGTTGTTGGCGAAATAATCGAAAAAACCGGAGCCACTTCTATGAAAGATATGGGTAAGGTAATGGGTATGGCTAGTAAACAACTCGCCGGTCAGGCAGATGGAAAGGCGATCTCCGCCGTAGTAAAAAAGTTACTTGCTTAGGATCGTTTAAAAAATAAGTTATAAAGGTTTGGGTCGGTTAATTTGATGCTAATCGAGGCGGTGAAATGCGATTTATGCCGTAGCATAAGGAGTTTTTCACCAACGAAGAGTAGCAGCAAATTAAACAGCCAAATGTTATAAGTTATTCTTTTAATGATCCTTAGTAAAAAAACAAATAATTGTCGGTCTTGGCCTATAGCAGAGACCGACAATTTTACATCCATCAATTCATAGGAATTAGAATGACCAACTGGTAATCCTCCTCTATAAACCAAGTCGAAACGACTATTCGGAAAGAATTATTATATTATAATTTTGATTCAAATTTAAATCGGGATCAGTCAGTTATACCGTCCTTAAAGGCTCTAGTGCCTCAAAAATCTCGTCCAGCTCATCAAAAGATTTTAAACCTACCTTTTCTTCCTCACCGCCTGCCAGACTAATTCCCAGTGGTTTAATATCCTGCGTTATTTCTTCTAACGAATATGTGTCTAAACCAGTTCTGATAAAAACAGGAAACTGCTTTGTCAATCCACTCAGCCAATTTACAGGAAATTTGTTCCCAAAATCATTAATTGACGCATTCTTTTCAAAATCTAAAATAAAATATTCGACTGTTTCATTGGTTTTCAAAATATTAATCAACGCCTCTGGTTCCAAATGCGCCTCCATTACGATATTCATAATCACGGGAACGGAGAGTTTGAGCGCAGACATATTGGCATATCTCGAGACCTCCACCGCATCAAGAACCAGTAAATCGACGGACTGATGGATGAGGTCAACATCTAGTCCACTGAATTCTCCTACCATTTTGGGCCCCTCTACCCACTCTTTTATGGCGACCATCTGCGCCGGTGCGACGACGTAGTCCTGACCCGGTTCGAGGCCAAATCCAAGCCATTCTACGCCCCATGCGGCAAAATACCTCGCATCTGTGAGATTGGTGATTTGGCTAGCTTTTATTTGTGGATTATACATTTTTTTAGTGTTCAGTTTTGCGTAAAGTTGATTTTATGAAATTTTATTTTTTTTAATAAACTATAATATAATTTACAGCGTTAGAGGAAAGTGATATAGAAGCAAACGAGGTTGAACAATAATGGGCATAGTATTTGCCTTTTTGATAATAACACATAACGCACATACCTTTTCCTCCCTGCACGACCAATCAATATTTTCAACAACGTTTTCCTTTCGAAATCATATAGTATCTTAGGCACCGTAAAAGTAATCAATCTCTTGCACGGACTAAAATTCTATATACATGAATAATGAAAACTATGTTGAACAGGTTTATTTTTTAACAAGAAAAATTCCTACTGGAAAAGTAACCACTTATGGTGCTATTTCTAAATTTTTAACCCTTGGTTCTGCCCGTATGGTAGGCTGGGCGTTAAATAAAAGTTTTACGGCTGAAAATGTCCCAGCACATAGAGTCGTAAACCGAAAAGGCGAACTGAGTGGCCGTAATCATTTTGCGACACCTACTTTGATGCAGGAATTGTTAGAAAAAGAAGGGGTAACCATAAAAGATAATTGTGTGGTTTCTTTAGCAGCCCATTTTTGGGACCCAAACCTAGAAGTTGATGACTATTTTGACTAAATAGTGTGCTGTATTATCTTATTATTTACGGCAGGCTAGATTTAAAACCAGATGGTTCGTCCTGAGGACAACTGTCAAATCCTGTTGGCTTATGAATACGCAAAGAATTAGTCTAATCGTAGTGAGTGTTTTGTTCCTTTTCATGGGTACGAGTTCTACGACTACCGATACCATTTACTGGACCGAAGATTATAAATTGACCTGGAATGATTTTAAAGGTCAGCCCGATTATAATATCAAAACCATCTCAGCACTCTCTTCCTCCGGACTTATGCATTCGAAAGGTTGCAAGGATGGAAAAATTAACTACGAAGTCCTTTCTTATTTTGAAAAAAGAGAGAGTTGGGTAAAAGCGGAAGCTTATACGGCCCATCACCTTAAACACGAGCAAATTCATTTCGATATTACTGAATTATACGCCCGCAAACTGCGCAGAGCCTTGTCAGAGCAAAACTTCAAGTGTGGTCAGGAGGAAGCTTTTGAATATTATGTCAGCCAATTTATTAATGACTGGCATGAGGTTCAACACAATTACGACTCTACTTCTCGCCACAGCATCAACCGCGAAGTGCAAGCAGAATGGTCTCAGAGAATCGAAATAGAATTGCTTTTACTCGACGAATACCGTAGTAGATGATGAAACAAGACAACAAATAGGAAATAAATTCTTATTGATACAATATGCATTTGTTAATTTAAGTTAAATGACTGTTCATATTTAATAATTAATTTTTTAAACAAAAAAACTTATATGAAGCAAAAATTTACACCAAACGTTTTGATTAAGTACATTTACAAGGAAACAACGGTAGCCGAAACACTGGCCATTAATGAAGCTCTTTTAACGAATTTCCAATTACACCAGCAGTATCAGGAATTGTTGTTCGTCCAACGTCAGCTTCCTAAAGTGAAATTTGATGCTAAAACGAGTACGCTCAACAGCATTCTGAATTACAGCAAGCAAGCGACTTTGGAAACTCATTGATATTTTGTATTAATCAAAAAGAAAGCCCTTTACATGATAAGTGTAAAGGGCTTTTCTGGTTATATTCTTTCGAGTCGCTCATAAATTTTCTTTAATTCCAGATTTGTTTAGTCAAACGCTTCCTTCGAGCGATTTTTCATTTTCTAAATCCCGAATTTACTTAGTTAGACGCTTTTTGCAGTCGTTTACCTATTTTAACTTTAAGCGCTTCTTTTTTTATTATTTACCTGTTCTCCAATTAACACGAGCCCTTCAAGCGTCAATTGTCTATTTTTTTTATCAAAAATCCCATCTAAATCTTCTAACACTTCTAAGAGTCCACCAGTAGCGACGACTTTAGTATCCGCTCCCAGCTCTGCTTTTATCCGTTCCAGCAGATAGCGAACCATTCCAGTATAACCCATCGTAACGCCTGCTTGAATTGCTTCGATCGTATTTTTGCCTAGGGCCGATTTGGGTACCTCTAGTGGAACTTGTGGTAATTGTGCCGTATGTTGTAATAGGGATTTAACCGCCGTTTTTAAACCTGGAGCAATTGCAACGCCCGCTAGTTGGCCATTATCCAAAACACTGGTAAAGGTCAATGCGGTTCCGAAATCTACGATGACACATTTCTGTTTAAAATAATCATAAGCTGCCACGGCATTGGCGACGAGGTCTGCGCCAATTTCTATTTTGTTGATTACCTCAATATCCAGCTGATCATAGACTTCAGCGTTGACAAGAATTAACGGTTGATCCGTCAATTGGCGAAGCGCGGCCGCAATTTTTGCCGTAAGATCCGGGACTACACTACTGAGGACGACTTGTTTTATATCGGTATTTTTTACCCGAGCTTCCAAAAATTCAGAAGCAATTCGGTAAGACCAGGTTTGTTGATTTAGCGCATCACTGGAAGGCATTCGCCAAATATGTTTTTGGGTTCGGCCCTGATAAATGCCCAGAACCGTGTCTGTATTTCCACAATCAATCACTAAAATCATTCTATTATATTTTTTATGGTAAACATTTTTTAGCTTTGAATAACTTCCATTAGAAAACGCTCAATTTATTCTGGTAACTAACTTAGATTACAGTGTTTTAAACTCGACTTTAGCCATTAGCAAAGCTTGGCTAAAGTCGAGTCAAATTATTATTGCCAAATTACCGTAAAAATAGATAACTATGTCGAAAACCCCTTCAGAAATGCAAGTCTTTCCTACTACTAAGGTACGTAAGGCTTTTCCTGCACTTTCAAGAACACATAATGATAAACCACTAATTTATCTGGATGGCCCCGCAGGTTCACAGGTACCAAAGTCCGTCATTTCTGCGGTGAGTGGATATTACGAAAATTCTAATGCGAATAGTCACGGACATTTTATTACCAGTCAGGAAACGGATCAGGTCATTGATCAAACCAGAGAAAAGGTAGCTACTTTTTTAGGGGCCGAAAGACCCGAAACGATTTCTTTTGGCTCAAATATGACCACGCTTAATTTTGCTTTGGCTCGGGCAATGGGACGTTATTTTCAATCGGGTGACGAAATTATTATCACGCAATTGGATCACGAATCTAACCGGGGCCCTTGGCTTTCGTTGCGGGAAAAAGGTATCATTATTCGTGAAATACGATTACAAGACAACGGTACCCTGGATTATGACCATTAAGAGCTAGCAGCCCAAGGAATATGCGCCTGGAATGGTCACTTTTACGCCATCCGAGCCGCTGAAGTATTAGGTGTTTTAGAATTGGGAGGACTGACCCGAATGGGCATCAGTATGTATAATACGGCAGAAGAAATTGATAGAACTTTGGCGGTACTGAATGAGATATAATTTAAGAGCGAATCGAAACAAAACCTCCTACTTAAAAGACCAGTCATACTTATTGATTCCTTTGATAGCCTCCGTCAATAAAGCAATGGTAGCCAGAATATCTTTTTTGTGCGCCATTTCAATTGTCTGGTGCATGTTTCGCAAAGGAATGGAAATCGCACCAGCGATTGAACCATTTTTTCCGTAGCGTTGTACGCCAGCCGTATCCGTTCCACCCGCAGGAAGCACTTCCGGTTGCCATTTAATTTTTTTCTTATCGCCGATTTTTTTCAAATAATCAACCATTCGATAATCGCAGATCGTGGAGCCATCCTTTATTTTGATCGCCGTTCCCATACCGAGCTTGGTAATTTTTTCGTGGCCCTGAGCACCTGGAACATCAAACGCGATGGTTACATCAAGTCCAAAACCATAGTCGGGATTAATCCGGTGAGCAGCAGAAATGGCCCCCCGTAATCCTACCTCTTCCTGTACCGTAAATACGGCGTATAAATCATAAGGAATCTTACGGCCTTTTAATTTTTTAAGTGTTTCTAATAAAATATAAACGGACAAACGATTGTCCATAGATTTGGAATTAATACATTCTCCCATCTCTATCAATTCTCGCTCTCTGGTAATTGGCTGTCCTATTTCTACGATTTTTTTCACCTCTTTGGCTGGACGCCCCGTATCAATATAATACTCCGAAATGGGAATAGGCTTGCCCCTTTCTTCAGCTGACATCAGGTGAATAGGTTTACAACCCATCACCCCGATAATATCCTCGGTGCCGTGGACAATTACCCGTTGGGAGGTGAGTGTCTTAGGATCAAATCCACCTAGTGGGTGAAAACGTATAAAGCCATCGTCATCAATGTGGCTGACCATAAAACCAATCTCATCCATATGCGCAGCGACCATCACTCTTTTGTCTTCGGTACCTTTTTTGACCGCAATAACATTTCCCATCGCGTCGGTATAAACTTCGTCGGCCAGTCCTTTTAGCTCTTTGAGTACCAGTTCCCGGATTTTTTGCTCAAAACCAGGAGCGCCAGGTGTTTCGCAAATCTTTTTTAATAATTTTATGTCAACCATGTGATCGGTAATTTTTTTGCAAAGATAGGTTTTAAAAAGATAAAAAGAAATTCTAAATGATAGTTGTTATTTTATAACAATTAATTGGATGAAAATTTACTATTATTTGTTCATGGTTTTTTATTATTAGATAAGGTCTGGCAGCACCGCTAGATGGAGAGGGAGCATATTTTTACCAACAAAGTCCCGGTAATCTTGTTAAGTTTACATCTTAATTTTTATAAAAACAAATCAATGACTGCACATATTCTAACGATCGGAGATGAAATCCTGATAGGACAGATTATCGACAGCAATTCTGCCTGGATGGCAGAGCAACTCAATTTGCAAGGGATTCGGGTCACCAAAATAATTTCTATTAGTGATACAGCGGAAGTTATTCGAAAAGCACTAGATGCTTCTTTTACGGAGACGGATTTGATTCTGATGACGGGCGGTTTGGGCCCGACCAAGGATGATATTACTAAAAAAGCTTTAGCGGAGTATTACGGAGCAGATATGAGTTTTCATGAAGCATCTTTTGAACGGTTAAGCGAAATGTTTGCCCGTTGGGGAAGATCAACTACGCCAGCTCATCGAGAACAATGTTTTATGCCCGATAATGCTAAAATATTGACAAATAAGGCGGGGACGGCTCCTGGTATGTGGTTCGATAATGCAGGAAAAATAGCGGTATCTATGCCAGGTGTTCCTTATGAAATGAAGTACTTGATGGAGCATGAGGTTTTACCGCTCGTTGCTAAAACATTTCCGGGAAAACCGATTACTCACCGAACGATACTAACGATTGGAGAGGGAGAATCCCGGATTGCCTGTCGGATTCAAGATATTGAAGAAGGATTACCTGACTATATTAAATTGGCTTATCTTCCCAACCTTGGTCAAGTACGGCTGCGATTGACTGCCACCAGAGATAATCTGGCGGAACTAAAAAAGGAACTGGATATTCAGGTAGCTTCGATTGAGGCTCGTATTCCCGAATTTGTTTTTGGTTATGAAAAAGATACGATTGAAAATGTGATGGGTCAAATTTTATTAAAAAATAAAAAAACAATTGCTACCGCTGAGAGTTGCACCGGGGGATTGGTAGCTCACCGTATCACAAGTATTCCTGGTGCTTCGGCCTATTACGAAGGGAGTATTATTGCTTACAGCTACGCGCTTAAAGAAAAATTATTAAATGTGGCACCTGAAATACTGGAAATCCACGGGGCGGTAAGCGAAGAAACAGTCCGTGCGATGCTAAAAGGATTGTTGGAAAATTTAGGAACTGATATTGGAATTGCAATTTCTGGAATTGCCGGACCAGGAGGAGGAACGCCCGAAAAACCCGTTGGAACGATCTGGATTGCCGTTGGTGATAAAAATAAGACAGATACGCTGAAACTACAACTGGGAAAAAGTCGTTCAAATAATATTAAATACACTGCCACGAAAGCGTTGGATATGGTTCGTCGATTTCTACTAGAGAATGCCTAGAATGAGTTAATCAGGGCGTCTTATAAATAATATTATTATTTGTTTATTTTTGTGGTACAAATTGAACCAAATTAACTAAGATCAAATTACAGTAGAATGGCTAAGGTAAACCTGGTAATGCCCAAAATGGGAGAAAGTATAATGGAAGCTACCATCCTCAAGTGGCATAAACAGGTGGGTGATCAGGTGGAAATGGACGAAACCATTCTAGAAATTGCCACTGATAAGGTAGATACCGAAATTCCCGCTCCCGCGGCTGGGACTATTTTGGAAATCTTACATCAGGTAGATGAAGTAGTAGAGATCGGAAAAGTTATCGCTATCATTAGTACTGATGCTGCCGCTGATACGACTCCTTCCCCTACCGTGAAAGAAACCCCGGTAGCGACCACCAGTAACCAAGCGGTTGAAACTACTAATCCCTCTCCCAAGGCGGCTCCATCTACCATTTTTAATGCAGCACTTGCGGAAACACCAACGGCTAATAACGGAACTCGTTTTTACTCACCATTGGTGAAAAATATTGCGAAGGAAGAAAATGTAGCCCTTGCTGAACTTGAAAATATTAGCGGTTCTGGTAAGGATGGACGAGTAACTAAAAAGGATATGTTACAATATCTGGAAAATCGTCAGCAGCAGTCTACCACATTCACTAATATCAGTGCACCCAAAATACATAGTAACGGTATAGCGAGGGCAGAAAGTGGAGGAGATACGGAAATTATCGAGATGGATCGGATGCGCAGATTGATCGCGGACCACATGGTTAATAGCAAGCATACCTCCCCCCATGTTACATCTTTTGTAGAAGCAGACGTAACTAACATGGTAAATTGGCGTAATCGGGTAAAAGGGCCATTCCAAAAAAAATACGGTGAAAAGATTACATTCACTCCGATTTTCGTGGAATCAGTCGCAAAAGCAATTAGTGATTATCCGATGATTAATGTATCGGTAAATGGAAATCAGATTATTCGTAAAAAATCAATTAATATAGGAATGGCTACGGCTCTTCCTTCGGGAAACCTGATTGTTCCAGTAATAAAAAATGCTAATCAGCTGAACTTAATAGGTCTTACCCAGTCAGTAAATGATTTGGCTAACCGGGCCCGAAATAATAAACTTAAGCCAGAAGATGTACAGGACGGTACGTTTACGCTAACCAATGTAGGCACTTTTGGTAACGTGATGGGGACCCCGATCATCAATCAGCCTCAAGTAGCCATCATGGCCGCAGGCGCTATTCGCAAAAAACCGGCAGTAATAGAAACTGAATACGGTGACGTAATCGCCATTCGACAAATGATGTTTCTATCATTATCCTACGATCACCGGGTAGTGGATGGATTCTTGGGCGGCTCTTTTTTACGTAAGGTAGCGGATTATCTGGAAGCATTCGATGATCAACAGACTGTATAAGTTTTTGTTGAAAAGACGCCCTTACTCAACCATAATTTTATGAAAAGTAAATTGTTTTTTTTATTTGTGATTTTTCTGTTTAATGTGTCATCCGCACAGGCGCAGAAGTCTGCAAAAAAGTTAAAGGCCTCTGCCGAAAATTTTTACAAAAGAGATAAATATGCGGAAGCTTACAACCTCTTTTCCAAATATACTCGCCTAAAAAATCCAGACGCAGAAACCATGCTGAAAATGGGGATTTCTGCCTATCACGCAAATTATCTAACGGAAGCAATCCGTTATTTTGAATCGATCACCAGTAGTGAAAAAAAGCCTGATTCATCTGTTTATTATGTGCTGGCTAAGGCTTATCATCATCAGCGAAAATATAAAGAGGCTATTATCCAATATAAAAAATATCTGGAAAAGACTAAATTTGATGATCGTCGTCGTGAACACGTAAAAGACAATATTTTACGATGTGCCAGTGGAATTAATTTATCTTATGTAGATGAAAAGGCAGTAGTAGAGAATATGGGCATAAAAGTGAATTCGGAGGCTAATGATTTTAGACCTGTTCTGAGTCCTAATTATAATAATAAACTTTATTTTTCTTCTAACCGGGAAGGAAGTGTCGGAGGGAAGCGGAACCCTCAGGGATACTCGGACCAACAGTATGGGGACTATAGTTCAGATATTTATTCCACCATTATTATCAATGGTGAATGGAATTCCACCACGCCATTACCTACTTTAATCAACAGCGTACGCAATGAGGTATTATTAGATTTTAATGACGATGGCCAGGTAATGTATTATTATAAAGGATTGGAATTGAGCGGAGGGGAAGCGTTGGTCGATTCTTTTAGTACAGAAGAAAAAAATGAATTATACGCTCCTAAAATGGATACTCCTATGGTTACTGGAAAAGGAGACGAGTCACCTTATTTTTTCAATGACTCTACCATGCTTTTTAGTAGTAACCGCCAAGGTGGCGTAGGAGGAAAAGATATTTACGTGAGTACGCGTACCAATGGATACTGGACTGTTCCTAAAAATCTTGGAATAAATATCAACAGTCACTATGACGAGGTAAGCCCGTTTTTATCAATGGATGGGAGAACGTTGTACTTTAGCAGTAACCGTCCAGAAAGTATTGGCGGAATGGATATTTACCGGGCTCGCTATAATGATGGAAAGCAGGCATGGGAGACCCCGGAAAATATGGCTTGGCCCGTTAACTCCCCAGCAAATGACCAAGATTTTCGATTGTCACCTAATGGACTAGAGGGGTATTTTGCATCAGATCGAAAATCTGGTAACGGAGGATTTGATCTGTTTACAGCTTATTTTAAAAGTCAGTTATATGAACAGTCCGTTACCTCTAATCCATTGGTTTTTACTTTGGTGCCAGCCTATCGTCAACAACAGCAAACCACGGGAGTGGTCTTCGAATCTTCTGACGGTGTTCCAGTCAAATCTTATCCATCTACGATAAATTTTCCTGAATCCGCCACCAAAGTTGTTGAGGTGAATCCAATAAATTACCGTGACGACGATGATATTCTAAGTACCGATAATATGGAAAAAATTAATGAAGTGGTACGGATTATGAATGAATATCCACAGCTTAAAATAATGCTGACGGCGCACTCAGACGGAAGCGACCCGGCAGAATTCGACTTGTTTTTCTCAATCAAGCGAGCAGAGAAAGTGGCAACCTATTTACAGGGAAAAGGTATCAATGCATCTAATATCTATCTCAAGGGAATGGGAGCGGTAAATCCTGCCGCCATGCAGCAAACGGAGACTGGACCGAGTATAATGGCTAAAAAAATAAATAAGAGAATTGATTTTGAGATATTTAACGCTGCTGGACTTCCGCTACAGATTGTCAATAATGGTCCTATTGTTAGTAAGTTTTTGGAAGATCAGCGTGGAATTATGTATAATCAGGCGATCAAGGGCCTGTCTTACAGAGTACAGATAGGTTCGCTGGCACAACGCTACAAAGGATCAATTCTGCTCGAATATCGACAACCACTCATCGAATCGGTCTTTAGTGACAAAAATTATAAATACACCGTTGGATTGTTTCAAAATTTTTATGGAGCAGAACAACTTCGTAAAGAGTTGGTGGCCAGAGGATTAAACGACGCATTTGTGGTTCCCTACATTAATGGAGTAAGAGTATCTTTGAGTGATTCTAAAATATACGCGGCGGCATATCCTGATTTACTTAATTTTCTGGCACAAACCAAACAAGATTAGTTACCTTTGAGGTTTTTCTCAACAGAATGATACTAATGAAAAAAATTACATTTTTAAAGGAGAGTCTCAAAAATTTAAAAACCGTTGGTACGGTAACTCGTAGTTCCAAATATGCTTGTAAAGCCATGATTGCCCCGGTAAATTTTGCCGATGCCGATGTAATCGTCGAATTAGGTGCAGGTGATGGTGTGATCACGGAACATATCATCAAGGCGATGAAATCAGATGCTATTTTGCTTTCTTTTGAGGTAAATCCTCGATTTTGTGAAAAAATAAGAGAAATCAAAGATCCACGTTTACATGTGATCGAAGATTCTGCGGAACATCTCGAAAAATACCTGAAAAAGCACAATCTGAAAGAAATTGATTATGTCATTTCGGCGATTCCTTTTGTTTCTCTGCCTGATGAATTGGGTTACTCAATTGTGGGAGAATGCAGAAAGTATCTAAAAGAGGGTGGTCTTTTTATTCAAATCCATTATTCTCTATTAGCTAAAAAGATTTATCAAAAGGTATTCGGTAACGTAAAAGTTAATTTTGAACCACTCAATATTCCTCCTGCTTTCGTTTTAATCAGTAGTAAAAAGTCTGCGTAAAAAATGGTGGAAGATATCTTTGATTCTGAAGATCAACGAACTTACTGGTCTACCCGATACCACTGGAAAATTTTAAAAAGCGCTTCCCCACATTTCCAAAAGTACAACTCGTTAACGAAAACTTTTTTTCCTATCAGGGGCAGTTTGACTTGATTATCGAACAAACTTTCTTCTGTTCGATGCCACCGCTACCCGAAAAGCTTACGCATCACAAATGTCCAAACTGCTAAAGTCAGGAGGTAAATTAGTGGGGCTCTGGTTTGATATTCCACTTACTGGAGACTTTGAATAAAGACCTTTTGGTGGGACGAAAGAAGAATATTTGGAATACTTTTTCACTAAGGAACGAGGATTAAATAGATTAAGAAATTTTGAGTAGGTAGTTTTTGTGTATAACGAGTTGAAAAACACAGACATAGCCGTAGCTATGGCGCGTATTTTAAACGAAGTTAGGCACAAAAAATATTAGTCATAATTCTGAATCTATTAGATCGTTGTTCCTAAGTAGTAAGTCAAGTTAATTATGATAAGTTGACTTATTCAATAATAGGATAAAGTCGTTTTAGTTTTATTCTTGCATCCTCGGTAGTAAATTGCCAGTTTACTTTTTTAAATTGTTTATTTCGCTGTTGTTCAAATTTTTGAACTTGGTCAATTAGAGCATCTTTGGAAGCGACTCTATTTTTGAGTCCTTGTCTTTTCAAAATACCAATTTCAATTTCAGCCATATTTAACCAACTACCATGCTTTGGAGTAAAAACGAATTCAAGTTTATTCAAGATTTCACGTGCCTTTTGGGGCTCAAATATTTTATACATGGCAAAAGGCTTATGAGCAGATAAGTTGTCTTGAACAAGTGTTATTTTTTTAGCATTTGGATACTTGTTAAGCACTAAATCTGATACAATTTTTGCCCATTGAATCATCGTGTGATTATCTGTTACAGTTATATAACGTTTGCCTGCCAATGGTTCAAAACACATATAAACTTCTGCTGCTCCTTCTCTTTTATATTCATAATCGTAAAGGATTCGACCATCAGAAGTTACTATGGGTTTGTGAGTTTCACTCACCAGTTGTTTGGGTGACTCGTCCAAGCAGACTACAGGAAATTCAGGGTCAAAAGGACGTTTATAAACATCTAATACCATCTCCATTTGACACACGAACTCTGCATTTTGTTCTGGTGGAATTACCCACATTTCATGTTTCCATGGTTTCGTTTCGTTTTTTTTAGAACTTGACGAACTGACTCGTGTGAGATTTTTGAAATAATTTCAAGTTCTACTGCTTTATCCGCTAGTAAACGTAAAGTCCATTTGTTATAGCCATCTGGTACTTCACTACAAGCTAATTGTACGATATGTGCCTCTACATCGCCATCTATTTTTATGCGACTTTTTTGTGGTCCTCGTTTTAAACCATTTAAAGCTATTGATAATCCATGTATAACAAATTTTTGTCGAACTCGCTGCACTCTTAAAGGTTTCACATGGTATCTTTGAGCTATTAATTCATCTGTTAAATTTTCTTTATTTGCGTTCGATGCTAATAAAATTTGAGCGTTAAGAACTACGCTACTTTTTGAACTCCGGGTAGAAATTAATTCCTTTAACATTTCTATCTCCGTTTCTTTAAGTGTTACTATGTATTTTTTATTCATGATTGTGATAGGTTTACATTATAACATCAACTTATCATAATTTGTTTGACTTACCACT
>Ga0209187_1002784_pt1 | contig 15780 bp, 16 predicted proteins | sample BantaG_FD_187430 | JGI IMG/M metagenome (GOLD analysis project Ga0209187, IMG submission 187430) | Marine algal microbial communities from Bantry Bay, Ireland - BantryBay_4 metaG (SPAdes) (version 2) | ecosystem: Host-associated > Algae > Red algae > Unclassified | place: Bantry Bay, Ireland... | reverse complement strand
CGTTCCATATCCATTACAAGCACCAATTTCTATTTTAACTTCTTTTTGTGCAAGATGTGCGGCTAGGGCTTGTTTATGAATTGCTTGACCACCTACTGTCGAAACAGAGACTTTAAACGTAGATGTGCAATTGAGTACCGTTGAGGTAAATGTGATAAATACATCTCCTGCAACGTGTGCTCGCACATTTGCGATCGTTAGAGGTGGACTGACAATTGCATAGGCTGATGATGCTCCACAGAGTAGTGCTACTGCAAAGAGTATACTGTAGAGTTTTTTCATTTCTGAATTTCCTTTTTGGATATATGCTTAGTCTAGGATACGAATCATTGAGGTAACATCATACTGCCAAGCTGTATCAGCTGTGATACGAACCTTAATTGGTGTTCCTGTGATTTTTGCAGCAAGGGCAGATTTGTACATTTGCTGTCCTCCCATTGTATTTGCGTCCCATTGAATCCAATCACCATTGTTACCTGCTTTTGATGTCCAATTAGCACATGGTGACAGATACGCCCATCCAGTAACAATCATTTGCAACTTACATACATTTACTGTGTGGTCTGCTGCTGATACAAATTGCGTTGATAGAAGTAAAATAGTTCCAGATATTACTGAGAGTAGTCTTTTTTTCATTTTCTACGTTTCCTTTTGGTTTTTGGTTTAATCAAGAATGACCATGATAGCTGCCATGCAGGTATCGTAGTCGAGACCTGGGCATGGGGATTGTGGACCTGCAGAGATAGGCGGTTCTGCTGGTTCTGTCGGCTCTTGAAACTCAAGTAGCTGCCGTACGTTTACACGCACTACACCATACTCATTGTGACTTGAGTGAGATGATGAGATATCATCGTCACCTGTATCACGGTTCTCGGTGTCCGCAAATACATAGAACTTTCCCTGACCATTCACAATCGAAAATGATTCAGCAATTGAACCATTCTTTCTGTGTGCATAAAGCTGTGTGCCATCAGCAGAGACGCTGACTTTAACACTAGCCATATGCTTTGTGATCGAAGAATTACCACCTACATCGCCATCATCTTCATCGAGTTGTGTGTCATCAGTATCGAAATCTCTACCATGATCAACACGATAATCGATATCGACGTCGTCCGCACGACCTGAGGACTTATTCCTGAGAACAAGTTCGCCTGTCATGTAAAACGATTCACCAGGACTTAGAGTCTTGATGATCTTATGTCCATAACTACCTCCACTTTCTTTGAGTTCAAAGCGACCAATCGAAAGATCAGAATCACCTGAGCCTTCTGACTCCGTCCCAGGCTCAACTGCAGAGTCATCGCCAGCAAGATTGACACCCGTTCTTTGCGCAATCCTGTTGATAATAGTCCTATTTGAAACCTCACTCAGACTTGACTCTGTCCTGTCAGTACTTGGGTTAGTTGAAGGGTGTGCTGATGAGTTGACAATCGACAGAAAATTCGAGCTGTCACACACATCCGCAAAATCAGAATTGTTTGATCCCCAGCATAGTCCACCACCTTGAGTGCTACTATTTAAGCGTGTCGGACTCTCATTTTCGCCTGTAGATTGAATAGCACCCGCCATCGCAAACATCTTGAACGTCTCCTCACCATCACCTGGAGTTGCATGCCCTGTCCAAAGTCCTGCGCCTGTTACACCAGACCAAATACCATGCCACTTGAAGTACCAAGTATAACTGTTGTACTGATACAGTGCTTGGTAGTACTGCGGGTGGACAGCGTTTGCACTTAACTGGATGTTAGCACTGATTCGAACATTTTGAGGAAGGTCTTCAAACATGTTGTCTCGCAGGCTGAAGTAGAAAGTATTCCACTGATCCCGCTTGAGCTTTGAAGGATTCAAGACTGTCACGCCCCTCGTTCCTGTCGAAAAGTCACCTATAATTGTATCCCTAACGACCATCAAGTCATCAGTCTCAGATCGAACAGATCCGATATCGATTCGAGGAAGTGAGTAATTTCCGTGCTCTGGAAACAAGATATCAATCTCAAACCCAGCCCATGGATTATTCTGATACCACGTCACCGCAGGATCATCAAAGTACAGGAAAACTTGGAACTGATTGTTGCCATTGTAGTACAGTATCACACCTTTTTCTGGTGCCCATACATCAGCGTCACGAGTGCCTGGGATTTGCCCCTTGGTACACTCTACGTTTTTCCATGTACAGTTTGTTGGATTTGGATCTCCCACACCTGAGTAAGCGTGACTAGAGAACAACAAAGCGAGAACTATCGATAGTTTCTTCACGGTAAACTCCTATTTGTTAACGTGCTATTAAAATACTCGAGTTAGCTACAATTCTTACAGCCAACTTAAAGTATTCTATGCCGTCTTAACTTTTCTACTTTTGTAACTCGATGCTATCCACAACGGAGTAAAAATGATCTTTGCTGAGCTTGCCACCTTCAAGAAGCTTCGAATCAACTCCCACAGACAATCCCTGCTGATCATCGACAAGGATTGCTGTAGAGTATGGTCGATTATTACTACGCCAAACTAGAATGTTTTTACCCTCCATGACATAGTCATAGTGCAATACTTCCATTGCGATATAATAATCTCTATAACTCAACCCTGTGAATGCTGATTTACTTGGATATATACCTATCCCACCACATACGGATGATGTCGGCTCCTCTTCTGCAATACATAGAATATCGTCGGAAACAACTATTGCACCCTCCTTCCAAAACATTTCACTCGTAGCACACAAGCTTGGATTCCACGTAGCGCAAGAATCTTCAATACCAGTTGACTTCACAATACGTGGCTCTACGTGTGGTGGTAACATGTACACATTGAAACCCTCAGGGACGTCTACCGTCAGACTATGACCATTGAACTCGTATGTATACACTTCCTTTACGGGATAGTCTACTTTTTTGTATTCTACTACTGGGAGTGATTTATAGTGTGCCTCAAGATCAAAGTTCCTTGCCTCCGCAGTAGGCTCCGCATAGACGATTTGATCGATCGGAGTACTTGTGTAGTCTGGACCACATCCAGCAAGGATCAAAGTGATGCCAAATACACTTAGTAGATATTTCATGATTCTATTTATAGTTTTTTATGTCCATGAATCTTAGCACTGATTGACATATATGCCAAATGTGTCCTCAAATAGATTAACTGTGCAAGCACATACTCACAAAGCTCAGAGCACCCCTTTGGGTCATACAAAAAATCCCTTTGTAAAGGGATTAATTGGACTGGTGGTCTTAAAAAGTTGTACTTTGAAACATTATACTACTGAATTACAGCGTTGGTGGGGTTATTTGCAGTCTTTTAAACATATTTAGTCAAATTCTAATGTAGACATCATATATAAAGCAGCGATGCCTGTTTCTGGAACTCCTTCAAAGTACTGATTACCAATTTCGAAATCAAAGTAAAGATTATCTTCTTCTCTAAAAAAATGTATACTTCTTGGATTGGGAGATACATCTTTAATTTGCAGATCCTTATTATTTACACGAACTACAACATCTCCCCTATGGTTTCTTTCAGAATATGTATCTTCTCGTGGAGAAATGTAGAGATTGAGATTTCCATATTTTCCACCGCTAATACCAGCACCATCTTCTGACATATGAACATGAGTATCTCCTTGAGAACTCTTTTCTGGCTTCCACGGAATTATGTAATCAGCAGGATACTGCATGGAGAAACCATACTCTTCATTGGTGTAAGTATTCCACCCAGTAGCATCAAATGCTTTGACTTTTTGAACGATAGCTTCCAAATTTTGCGTATCATTTACCTCAAAAGCAATAAGGTTTTTTTCCGATATCGAAAATTCCTGAACTATTTTTGTGACGATTTCTTCATTTCTTTCATATACTTCTTCATCTGATGAGGATATCAAGATAGTACCCATAGAGATACCAATTACATCATTCGCATTGTCATATCTAGACACGCTGTTATACCTCACTAGATATTCTCCATCATCTGATGTATCTACGCATTTGAGAAGCGTTGCAAATTCTTCATCACGTAATGTTATACAATTTCCCCCACTCCATTCTTTAAGTTCATTAGTAGCATTTTCTTTGTGAAAAGAAAAATTCTCCTCTGTGATGTTTTGATCAGCAGGTGCGCCACCAACACCAATTGTGATACTACCTTCGCCAAACGTTTCATTTTCAGGAAAATTCTGAATATTTGTATCATGCGAAATCCAACCTGGTGGACACAGCCACTCTTGTCCGCCAACCATACATTCTACCCAATCACTTGTGTCTACCTGTGAAGTATCAACAACCTTTAAAGTTGGAGCATTTCTTTGAGTATCATCATTTTGTACTTGCTGGATAACAGGGCTGGGCGCAGAACCTTTTGGCATATCATCAATAGACGGACTCAACCAAAAAGTAAAACCTACGCACGCTGATACAAGTGCGAGGATTGCAATAGCAAAATAGGAGTCGATGTGATTTTTCATTGAGATGTATTTTGATTATTATATCATGAGGTTCAAATCCCTTCTTGTATCAAGACTTTCACAAAAAAAGAACCGCTCAACAGAGAGGTTCTTTTTCGAAAATGTGTGTGGTCTTAAAAAGTTGTACTTTGAAACATTATTCTGCTGAAGTGCAACGTTGGTGGGATGGACTACAGTCACTGAACCATTTTTAGTAAAAATTGATACTATTATTTGGACCTCAAGTATTTCACTTTTGAACATCTCTATATACGGATGGCGAAACAGTAAAAAGCTAAATACAATAAAATACCCACGCAACCATAAATGATTGAGTGGGTTTATGCCTAAGCAATGAGGCTAGGTATTTACCTTAGACGTATCATATCGACTACATCGTAATATGTACCTGTTGTAATTCTTACTAGAACACTTTCGTTTAGTGTGTATCCTAGCAAGGCTGTTCGGTACATCTGTTGACCAGCAATTGAAGATCCGCTAAATGCAATATATCCTCCGTTTGAGCCATATTTAGCACTCCACGAACCACAAGGTTTAATTGCAACATTTGCAGTTTTGCTCATTTGAATTTCACAAATAGCAATGACATAATCTCCTGCCTGCGCGCTAGAAATGGTGGCAAGCGAAATGATCAGCATGATACTAATTGCTACTGCATTGTACATTTTCTTCATTTGACGTTTTCCTCGTTGAAGCAGTCTACATGGGAGAATATTGTTAATAAAATTTTTCATTTTCTACGTTTCCTTTTGGTTTTTTGGTTTAATCAAGAATGACCATGATAGCTGCCATGCAGGTATCGTAGTCGAGACCTGGACATGGGGATGCTTGAGGAATGTTTGGTGCAACGATATTGAACCTCTCAGTTCGAGATCTATTGTTACTTTCACTTTCCTCAACTATTTCATCGTCATCATCGACGTTTGTGTAACACTCCCATATATTTCCTGGGTAGTTTGGTACTACTACTGCAATTGTTTCCTCTTGGTAGTTGTTTACTTCAAGATTGTCAGTGTCGTATTCCAGATCTTCTTCTGATCCATCAACCTCATCATAAAGTGTGATCCCTAGAACTCTACAGTTTAGCTCTCCGTCAATTGATTGAGGATTACCACTGCGATAGTCAGAAGGTTCAACATCTCTGTTTGAAGTTACTGTTTCTAGACGATGCCAGGTTGTTGAACCCGCTATGACGTCTTGGATCGGTGAACTATTGGAACTTGCTGAGACTTCGGTGTTGAGACCACTATCAGAAAAGACATCGTAGTCGGGAGTGTGGTCTGGTTTTGAGCCAGGCACTGGTGTAGGGTTTTGATTTGAACCATACGCCTGCGCATTTCCTACTGTGAACGTCTGCACTGTGCAGACCTGACCATACACTGATGCTGTCATTGCTGATAGCAGAGTTATTGTGAATAGTTGTTTCATGTTTTTGCCTCCTATTGGCATTGACAAGCGTTACCAGATGGAAGAGAACTCACAGGTATAGGGTCACCATCGTTTGTTAAACCGATCCCAAACCACTGCGTAGCTTGTGAGCAGTTACCCTGTGGATACCAACCTACCATGTCACCATTGCTTTATGTATGTCCAGAGATTTCACACGGAAGATTTTGACCACAAATAGAAGTCCAAGCAAAATTATTCTGAGCGCTGTAATCAGGATACTTAGGCTGATTTGTTGTTATAAAATCAATTGGATCAATAAAACTACTGGTAGCTGGCCATGCAGAATTATACAATCTACCCCATGGTGCAGGTGTAACACTTTCTCCAATTCTAATTCCAAAATGAAGATGTTTGCCACTACCCCAAGGACCGGCATATCCGATATCCTGACCAGCTGTTACAAGGTCACCAACTTTGAGTGTCGTCCTCACATGGCCGTATAGCGCAGTAAAGACTTGATCTGATGACGTCTCATGCTTTATAAATAAAGCGCAATTACCAGGGCCCCACGATTCATCGGAACAATGTTTGTGAAAAACCTTTCCACTTGCAATGGAGTAAAATGAGCCAGATGTCATCATATCTTCTCCAATATGATATCTCCCTGTAAAATAACACCCTCCATTCGCTGGGTCTCTACCAAGCCATGGACCGCAGGCATGACTGTAATTAGCCGTCCCTATGGGGTAGTAAAATCCCGTTTCAGTTGTGTCCAAGGCAAACGAATTTCCAACAAACAGAAAGGGTATCACTCTCAATATAAACTTCATTTGGCATTCCTCTTTTATTGTAAAAAAACTAAAATGTCATACTTACGTACTACATCCATATCTGATGGAGGCAGTATTGTAAGTATGACAAAACAACTAATTTATCTCAATTGTAGATATCATAGCTTGAAGCGTAGGTCGAATTTCAGAAGTGTATACTGGATTTGACAATAGACTTGAAGAAACTATAGCCTCACTACCTAAGTCTCCTTGATGAAATATAACTCCCTCTCCAAAGCCTGAAAAATATGTCATGTCAATATTGTTTATCTTAATATTCTGAGATGCTATTTCGTAATTTTCACGCCATAATTTTAATGTGTCAGTCTGAGAGTTATCTATATTTTCCCGAATTCCAACTGTGATTGCACCATCCTCAGATGAAGGCGGGCCTTCAAATGAATACGTCTTATCCAATTCTCCAAAATCAATTGTGATACTGTCGATGTTGATATCTTCATTTCGCACTTCCCAATTTTGTGGATATTGAATAGAAAAACCAAATTTTTCATTCTTATATGTTTGCCAATTTTCTGTATCTAAAAGACTATCCATCTCGTACATACTAATTTGATCGCTATCATTTTTTACAACAGAAACCACATCACGATCTCTAATATTGTTATTAACAACTTCATTGAGCTGATAAACATCCTCTGGAACTGTGTTTACAGGTACTTCTGTTGTAACATCACTATTGCCACAGCCTGTAAGGACACTAATCGCAAATAGCGTAAGAATAGATTTTTTCATGTGTGTTCTTTTTAAATATATGACTCATCATACGATATCCACTATCTACTGTCAATGGCAATCGTAGCATATTTCAAAAAATGTAGATTTCCAATTTACATCATTATTTATACCCTTTTCACAAAAAACTTATTAAGCTGAAATTCGCTTCGCCATATCATACTATCTTACTGCTGTTACTATAATCAACACTAAATTGACCTGATAATTTGTACACAAAAAAACCTTACTTACTATCGTCAACTAAGTCACTAGTTCACAGCCAATCTGTTTTCTAACGATTTTCTCATGTCTACCACTCAATCTTTTTGATATACTTCTCAAATACAGGATGCATCAACTTCATAGCATTCAGCAGAAACGAATTGATAGCTTCATGATCACTTTCCTCAAAAACGTTTAGCGTATCATCTCGCCATTTGATGCGAGATATAACCTTGTCATCCATTCGCTCCCATTCCAAATCGTGTCCAACTTCACTTTCAATATCATTTTTATAAGCAAAAAACTTATCAAATATTTCCTTGTTAAATCCCTCTGCCAGATACACAAAAGCACATCACAGAGATGTGCTTTTTGGCATGTATTCACACTGAGCGTGTTGATGTGTTCACACTGAGCGAAGTCGAAGTGTGGGCGCAGAGGGATTTGAACCCCCGACCATCAGCTTAAAAGGCTGTTGCTCTACCAACTGAGCTATGCGCCCGCATAGCGTCTATGAAAGGAAAAAGAATGCTTCCACATTCCTTAACTTAGACTAGTATAAAGTGAAAACCGTTTTCCGTCAACACCAATACAAGAGAACTTTCTCACATTAGCCTGCCTGTCGACAGACAGGTGCAATCCAAGGAACGTCACTGAATGATGAAGGAGTCGTATAGAAATATGTCAACTAAGGAAGGAAATACTATAGCACAGCAACACAGTTAACTAGCACTGAGTTTAATATTTTAGTGCAATACGAGGCGCGGATTTTTATTTATCGTAAGACGTATACCAATACGTCGTCGTGAAAAATGATCCGTAACGAAGCAGTGTATCAAGTAAGACGTAGAACTTTCTCACGTGAGTGCAATTCAAGGCGCGAACTACTTTTTTACAAAAGACATATACCAATATGTTGTTGGAAAAAATGTAGTGCAGCAACGCAGGAGTATGTCACATAAGCGGCACTGAGTTTAATATTTTAGTGCAATACGAGGCGCGGATCTTTATTTATCGTAAGACGTATACCAATACGTCGTCGAGAAATAATGATTCGTAACGAAGTAGTGTGCAAAATATGAAACTCAGCTAGCCTATTTTTTCATAGTTGTGCATAACTAGTTGAGCATCCATCTGCTTAACCAGTTCGATCACCACACTTACCACGATGAGAATACTTGTGCCTCCAATTGCTAGAGACTCATTTCCTGTGAGAATTCCAGCCATAAGTGGGAGAATCGCGATGAGTCCCAGGAAAATCGCTCCCGCAAGCGTGATCCGACTCACGATACGCCCAAGGTAATCGACAGTTTCTTGACCCGGACGCACACCATCGATATAACCTCCTTGCTTTTGCAGGTTCTTGGCAATTTTTTCTGGATCAAAGATCACCGCAGTATAAAAATAGGTAAAGAGCACTACCAGACCAAAGTACAGCGCTCCATAGAAAAAGCTGTTGGCAAACAGTGCAGCTACAGTATTACCAATCTCCACGACCCGTTCATTTGAAGAGCCTTGCATCAGCCCCCCGATGAGCGTCGGAAAGGTCACTAGACTCACCGCAAAAATGATCGGGATCACACCAGCCTGGTTTACCTTGATCGGAAGGTGCGTCCGCGCGCTTCCACCGCTCCCACCACCACCAGAACGCGTTCGTCTAGCGTAGGAGATCGGTATAATGCGTTGTCCTTCTGAGATAAAGACCACCCCCACAATCGTGGCGATCGTCAAAGCAATATAACCGATATAGGTCAAAACATCCTGAGGATTAAAAGTGCTCCATAATTGAGAAACCAACGAAGGGAGTCCTGCAACAATTCCCGCAAAAATCATCATACTTACACCGTTACCTAATTTCTTCTCAGTGATTAGCTCACCCAGCCACATCAGAAAGATCGTACCAGCAGTTGCAACGGTGACCAAAACAACGATCGTAAAAGGACTGACATCTCCGACAACACCCTGTGAACGCAAAAGAGCAATCATGGCAAAAGTTTGTATAACCGCAAGTGGAACAGTAAATACACGGGTAATCGTATTGAATTTTTGCCTCCCTGCCTCACCCTCCTCTTTGTACATGCGCTCCACAGATGGCACAATCATTGTCAAAAGTTGCATAATAATCGAAGCTGTGATGTAGGGACCAAGTCCAAGTAAGACAATGGAAATAGCACTGAAGCCACCACCAGAAAAGAGGTTTAAGATACCAAAAGCGGCCGAATTACCCAAAGCCGATGGATCAACATTTGGCAAAGGAATGTTCGCTGCAAGACGGAAAACAACCAAGATCGCTAAAATAAAAAGGATTTTATTGCGTATATCAGGTATAGAAAAGACATTGGCAAATTTACTCAGCATAAAAAGCAATAGAAAAAATTAGTGAGAGAAAGGACATACTTCCAGTACTATAGCGCACTTCTACCATCCCGTAAACAGGGCGATAGACCTATGATAAAGGCTTTTTAAGGACACGTAACATCAAAAGCACAACAATCACTGCTACACTCAAAATCGTGACAATAGGAATCCATGGGTTTCGCGCAATCAATCGACTTTCTTCATGATCACAAGCGTCTCCAATTTGATCACCATCTTCATCTCGTTGATCAACATTGACGTTACTTACACAATTATCAGCAATGTTCATAATACCGTCTCGGTCAAAATCCTTACAGGCATCACCGATGCCATTATCATCTTTATCAATCTGATCAGGATTAGTTACACTATCACAATTATCAGTAGCATCAACAACACCGTCCGCATCACTATCTGCCTGGAGATAGTCAGGATTTTTCGCGCTAGCACCAGTACCAATTGAGAGAGCATTTTCAACACCTTCTAGTCGTGGTTGTTCTCCCGTATCTACGCGCATGTATTGATCTGCGCCATAGTAAATCCTGTAGGTCTGAGCAGGTGTCGCGTTAAATCGAATCAACTGCGAGATTTCCTGATGAGGTGAGTATTCTTGAAATTGCATTTCGACGATTCGCAGATAATCAGTATAACTTAGCGTCACACGAAAATGCTTCGAAAGTGTCGGAGGGAATGTCACACGCGAACCACTGAACACGCGACGTGAAACAATAATATCCTCCTTGCCCGAAGCGTCTACAGAAGCAATTTCAATCGCTTGTGCTGGCCTCACATTCCGTCCAAATCGAAAAGTGATCGATTCTGTTTCGATTTCTTTATCGGCGTAAACATCAATCGTTACAGTATTAGGTACAACATTTCCCTCAGCGTCTTTTTGTTCTACGTAATCATAGGAAGCGTACGTTTGGAAATCACCATCAACAACTCCATTACTAACAGATGAGGGATTGAAAGGATCTGTTGCACGCATCCGCTCTACAATAGGACGCCGATTTGTCATGAGCAATGAAGCGCGAGGGATCTCATCTGCACTTTCCACAAGGATATAATTCCCCTCCAGATTTCCTAGTCCATCCACAGTAACATCAACGACTGTTGGCACACGAAGCTGTGGCAACTCTATGTCAACATACTGCGAATACACACTTTTTTGCTCCAAGGATAAGGTAGGCGGACCAGCTGCAGTACTGTCATACGCCCAAAAACCAAACCCAAGAAAAACGCACGATGCAACCCAAGCTTTTTTACGAAATCGCATATTTTTTATTCTAAAATAGTTAAGACTTGCATCTCTGCTTGTACTTCACGCTAGTCATTTTTCTCACCGCGAGAGCGAGCGATATAAGCAGCCGCCATCAAAACAACCCCAACTACAAACGATGTGATGATACGTAAAGCCTGAGACATTTCCCAAAACTCAATAAAGAAAATGTCTACAAGCACGATCCCAAAGAGTACAACGCCAACAATCTGATACGGCTTATATCGCTCCCGTGCACCTAGTACATAGAAATAGGCCCCTGCTGCTGCATAAATAAACAGAGAGACAAACGTAGCAACGTCATACTCAGGGATAAATGTGTGTGTTACAAGCCAAACCAGTACGACACTAAGCGCTAAGCCAATGATCGCAAAAAAGCGCATGAACTTACGATTCTCATTCACAGAAAGATTCAGAATCAGTCGTACCAACACCGCCAAAATGAGTGAACAAAGGACCGCTACAAAAATCGCAAAAAGGTGTGGTAAGACATCTCCAATTGATGTGCCACCTCGATAAGAGAGAACGTCATTGGTTGCGATATACGAAAACCCCTTAGAGATACTCTCAATAAGTAGAAGTAGTGGCCCACAATAAAGTATAACGGCAAGCATTTGTTGTGGCGTTGTTAGTTGCTTACCACGTACATAAATGCCCAGCGCAATTGCCACACTACTCTCAACGATATAGGCTGTGATGAGCACCGCCCCACTTGCGACCTCAGCAGTAGCCACAGCGATCAGGATAAATGCTGCTGCGCCATAGATCACCGTCGGTGCCTGCACGCGCGTAGCACTATAAATCCCATATGAAGCGCCCACAAAAAGCGCAACACCAAGCAAAAGTAAGACAACCCGGTAATCAGCAGGTCCAAACAGATACACCCAGACCAAATACAGCATCGTGATACCCAATGCTGTCAGGTAATCCGTCGTTCGTAAACCTTTACCAACCTCTGACACGTTTGTGGCAGAAATAATCGCACGAACATTCGCGCCATAGAAAACCGCACCAAAAGCCAGCGCCAAAAGCATATTTGTCCAACTTTGGGCGTCACCAACATCAAACGCATGCCCGATAGAATACAAAGCAACAACCCCAAGCATCAGTGCCGTGAGTTTTCTCCACGACGTTTTATAAACAATCCAAAGCGTCCCAAGTGTCAATACAAAAAGATAGGCAAAGATAATATGCGTTTCCAGTCCAGCGCCAAAAAATGCCAATGGAACAAAAGCACCGAAAGCGATCATCGATCCGTTTAACGTTTGACTCTTCTGCTTGAGTGAAACAAGGGAAACAAAAGCCACAGTCATAAACATCACAAATAACGCCAGTGCACTCGGCATCGTGACACTTACAAAGTTCACCGCAGCAATAGTAGAAACAAATATAGCAGCAATACCGATCAAGAAAAAGACATTCCCTTGCAAGCGTACTTTTTCTACACGAAACGTCCCATAGATCAGCGCTGCAACACCAAAGACATACCCCATCGTCACCCGCGCAGCCTCGCTGAGCCACCCTTCGGCAGCAGCATACGTGATAAACCACCCAGCTGCCAAGATAATCAAAAACCCACCCACCTTGAGCGGCCAATCATGTTTAAGCCAAGCGAAAAATTGCTCTACATACATTGGATCGCTTGAATCTACTACTTGTGAAATTGACTGCGTAGATGAATTTGTCGACATCAAGGCATGTTGCACATCCCCGTCAGGATATAAACCGACAGACTGAGGGGGATTTTCAGCCGATTCTTTTTCTAATGTGTGGTCAACAAAGATATCATCTGACACCTTTTCATGAGAAGTCATAAGTACGGGTGGTGCCTCAAAAGAGTGATCGCCAACCTTTGCCACATCTGCAGCATCATCACGATTAACATGAGGAGTGACATTTTCGTGTTCATTTCGTTGGTCTGTATGTCCAACAGAAACATCTTGCGTACCACGCGCAGACTGCAAAAGTTTGAGAGCCTGATCAATTTTTTGATCAAGCTTATTGATCGACTGTGAAACTCGATACAGATAAACGATACCACCGACAATAAGCAAGAAGTAATAGAATTCCATGAAAAAATGGTTAAGATAAAAAAACAATAACACAAACGCGCACCTCTATCGTGACGCAGAAATTATACGTATATTATCCATCATTTAGCACGTTCTGACAAATCACTTTTCGCCAAAATTTGCTATAATACAAACACATACATGACAGAAAACTATGAAAAAAAAGACAATCATCGTCCTCATGGGCGGCAAAAACCAAGAACATGAAGTGTCTTTGCAAAGCGCGCTAAATATCTTGCAAGCACTCTCTCCTGAGAAATACAAGATCATCCCCGTAGGCATTGATAAATCAGGTGCATGGAGCCTCCTCCAAGGTAAGCAAATTGAGGACTATTTCCTCAATCCAAACAATCCAAAAAAAATCGCTTTAGGTGAAAATACAACTCCCTGCCAACTCAAAAACGAGCAAAATACTTGCCGCCTGACAGCCAAAAATCAAACAATAAAAATCGACCTTGTCTTCCCTGTGTTGCACGGAAAAAACGCAGAAGACGGTACAATGCAGGGCTTTCTAGAAATACTGAGCGTTCCCTATGTAGGCTCCAGTACACTCAGTAGCACAGTCTGCTTCGACAAAGCCACAACCAAAATACTCTTACAAAATATAGGTATAGAAGTCGCTCCAGGTGAAGCGATTGGAATAAATGATCCTTGCTTAAGCTTTACTCAGGCAATAAAGAAATACGGATCCACCCTCTTTGTGAAACCATCACAATCAGGATCAAGTGTCGGCGTACACAAAGTTACCTCTGAAAAAGACTACAAACAAGCGATCACAGACGCTCTAAAGTACGACTCAGTAATACTCATAGAAAGTGCAATAAAAGGCAGAGAATTAGAATGTGCCGTAAAAGGAAACTCCAGCATCAAAGGTGGCACCGTACAAGCCTCAGAAATTGGCGAAGTCCTCATTCACGCTAATCATGAATTCTACGACTACGAGGCGAAGTATACAGACACACAGGTCGCAAGCACCCAGATCCCAGCCAATCTCACAAAGGAGCAAAAGAAAAATCTTCAAGAATACGCGGTCAAAGCCTACAAGACTCTAGGTTGTGATGGATTAGCTAGAGTAGATATGTTTCTCACTGGAGATAATAGGATCTACATCAACGAAGTAAACACCCTCCCAGGTTTCACCAACATCTCCATGTACCCAAAGCTCTGGGAAGCAAGTGGCGTGTCATACAGCAAGCTCTTAGACGAACTCATTGATCTAGCTATTCAAAAGAATCAATCATAGAAAGTTTATAATCAAAGGTAGTAGTCCACTTGGAAGCCGAGCTTCCAAGTGGTACATGCCTTGAGAACTCCAATCTTTAATCTATCTATCGTGCTATAGAGAGCGTAGGCAGTCCGTCAAGATACACATCCATGACAGGGATTAGTCACTGCAAGATGAATGTATAAATCAATGGGAATGAATAGACAAAGGGAACTTACAGACAGAAAGTAAGTAACCAAAATATTCATCATTGCCTCAGTCAAAATCTACTTTAAATTCTGTTAAAAACTCTCCGTAATTATCGATCTACAAGGTTTCAATCTTTAATTTTGCAAAAAGAACGTCACTATTTTTATCAACAATTTTTTGATCGACGATATTTCCCCATTGCGTTACGATAATCGTAACCAATTTATCATTATGAAAGAAAAGATACTCCCTATTAATACAATTGTCTCCAACACATGGATTGTTAGAAACTAAATACGATCTTTCTTCAATAATCTCGAAGATGTATTTTTCATCAGATTTTCTTTCTGCAAACAACATTTTTAAATAATCAAAATTTTCTATCGTTAAGAGAGAGTCGCAATAAATCTCACAAGAATCAAAAAGCCTCTTTACAGTCTCTTTGTCGTATATATTGAGACTAGAAAATGTAGGGCCACTACTTTCTTTTGATGTTTTGATATTTGATATGAGATTCTGTATGGATTTTCATCCTGCACTATTGAAAAAATTTCTGGGTACGAGAGACGAAGATTAAGGGGCTGTATTTCGGTTTTTTTCATCTCCACATTCTGAAGACTGTCAATATCTATAGTGACTTCATCATTTTTTTCTATGACATCTATAGAAGGTTGAGGTGAAGCTACTGTACTTGTATTTGCCAATTCATCCTGAACCAGTAGGAACCAAAATGCAAATGCTAAACAGGCTGACACAAGCAATAGGATTGCGATTGTAAAGTTTGAGTCAATGGTATTTTTCATATTTTATGTATTTCGTTGTTTGCACATATCACACTGCGCTCAATCCAAGTCCAATATTTCACTTACTAGTAAATAGTAGCAAAAAAAACTAGGTAGTACGTCAAGAGAAAAAGCCCCAACTGGGGCTTTTTTTCATTTCTTAAACGGAGTCTGTCTACTCCACACAGCATAGACTACATGCACAAGCTTTCTTTCTAGGGCGCAGATGATACTGGTGTGATG
>Ga0209187_1002782_pt1 | contig 15787 bp, 17 predicted proteins | sample BantaG_FD_187430 | JGI IMG/M metagenome (GOLD analysis project Ga0209187, IMG submission 187430) | Marine algal microbial communities from Bantry Bay, Ireland - BantryBay_4 metaG (SPAdes) (version 2) | ecosystem: Host-associated > Algae > Red algae > Unclassified | place: Bantry Bay, Ireland... | reverse complement strand
AGATGCATAGCGCTACAAAAGAGTTCGCTTTCTGTCTAAAATTATTTGTCAACAATATTTTTACCACCACTCAAACGCATAAGAGCACTAAATAAAAACGTTCAAAAGGAGTCTGTACCCAAAAATGAGTACATTAGAAATTCGTAATTTACACGCTAACGTCGAAGATACTGAAATTCTCAAAGGCGTTAACCTCACGCTAAATAGCGGTGAGATCCACGCCATGATGGGGCCAAATGGCTCGGGCAAATCGACACTGGCCTACGTCATTGCCGGGCACCCTCACTACGAAATCACCGAAGGCGATATTTTGGTCGATGGTGAAAGCGTCTTGGAAATGGGTGCAGATGAGCGCACTCAGGCCGGTCTTTTCTTGGCTTTTCAATACCCTGTTGCCGTACCGGGTGTAAGCGTTGCAAACTTCTTGCGCACCGCCGTTTCGAACGTTCGCGGCTATACCGAAGACAAAGACACAAATCGTAGCGGTGTCATCGGCAGCAACTTAATGCCGATGCGCGAGTTCCGCAAAGAGCTCAACGCAAAGATGAAAGAATATAATGTCGACGCGACCTTTGCCCGCCGCTATCTAAACGATGGCTTCTCTGGCGGCGAGAAGAAGCGTACCGAAGTATTGCAGATGGCAATGCTTGAACCAAAATTCGCGATTTTAGATGAGTCCGATTCGGGTCTAGATATCGACGCATTGCGCATCGTCTCGGACGGTATCAACAAATTGGCAACGTCCGACCGTGGATTCTTGATGATTACTCACTATCAGCGTCTGCTCAATTATGTAAAGCCTGACTTTGTCAGCATTTTCTACGATGGCCGCATTGTTAAAACAGGTGGCCCAGAAGTAGCCCACATGCTAGAAGAAAGAGGATATGGCTGGGTAGAAGAAGAATTCGGCACAGGCGAACCAGTAGCAGCTTAAATAGTTACGATTTCAGATTTATGTTCGTAGGATCGATTTAAATCGAAAATCTAAAATTAAAAATCGTAAATGGAGATTACTTATGGCACAGCACGAAGCAGATTTAAAACATCTTGAAGGCGTAAAAACCGAATACGCATATGGTTTCCACGATGAGCGTGAATCGGTCTATCGAGCCGAAAAAGGCATTAGCCACGCGGTTATAGATCAAATTTCGGATCACAAAGGCGAGCCAGATTGGATGCGCCAGTTCCGACACGAAGCACTAGATATCTTCTTCTCCAAGCCCGACTTAACGTGGGGCGCGGATCTAAGCGGCATCGACTACGACGATATCTACTACTATCTTAAGCCGTCCGATGGCGCAGAAAAAAGCTGGGACGATGTACCCGAAGATATCAAAAACACCTTTGATCGACTGGGCATCCCCGAGGCCGAGCGTAAATTCCTCGCTGGCGTAGGCGCACAGTACGATTCGGAAGTTGTCTACCACAGCTTGCGCGAAGAGTGGGAAAAGCTGGGTGTTGTCTTTTTAGACATGGACACCGGCCTAAAAGAACATGAAGATATTGTGCGCGAATACTTTGCGACAATCATCCCTGCAGCCGACAACAAATTCGCCGCATTGAACAGCGCAGTATGGAGTGGCGGCAGCTTTGTCTACGTTCCGGCTGGCGTACACGTGGACATTCCGCTACAGGCCTATTTCCGCATTAACCAAGAAAATATGGGCCAATTCGAGCGCACGCTGATCATCGTCGAAGAAGGCGCAAGCATGCACTATGTCGAAGGTTGCACCGCACCAACGTACAGCAGCAACAGCCTGCACAGCGCGGTTGTCGAAATCATTGTCAAGAAGAACGCCCGCTGTCGCTACACCACGATCCAGAACTGGAGCACCGACGTTTATAACTTGGTCACCAAGCGCTCTATTGCCGAAGAAGGTGGCACCATGGAGTGGATCGATGGCAACCTTGGCAGCAAGGTAACCATGAAATATCCAGCAGTCTACATGATGGGACCCAAAGCACACGGCGAGATTCTGTCGATTGCTTTCGCTGGCGCAGGTCAGCATCAGGATGCAGGCGGCAAGGTTGTTCATGGCGCACCAAACACAAGCTCTAAAATTATCTCCAAATCGATCAGCAAAGATGGTGGTCGCGCTAGCTATCGTGGGTTGCTCAAAGTTGCCAAGGGTGCATACGGCAGCCGCAGCAACGTAGTCTGCGATGCGCTCTTGCTAGACGAAGAGAGCCGATCCGACACCTATCCATACATCGAGATCGAAGAAGACAACGTCAGCATCGGTCACGAAGCGTCGGTTAGTAAGATTGGCGAAGAGCAGCTCTTCTATCTGATGAGTCGCGGAATCGGCGAAGAAGAAGCATCGGCTATGATTGTTGGTGGCTTTATCGAGCCACTAGTAAAAGAATTGCCCATGGAATACGCGGTCGAGATGAACCGCCTGATCCAGCTTCAGATGGAAGGCAGTATCGGTTAAAAAAAGAAGAGTCGCAAGGTAAAAAAGTTGCAAAGTATAAAAGTGACTGGATTCGTATCTGGGCTTTTTACCTTGCAGCTTTTCAACCCTGCCACCCTTAACATTACGGAGAAAAGTGTGAGCGTATTAGTAAATGAAAAAAAAGCAACCGATGCTGCAAATGGGTTTACCCAAGAAACCGTGCGCGCCGCATCGGCTGCAAAAAACGAACCCCAATGGATGCTCGATTTTCGTCTGGCTGCTTGGGAAACTTTCGAGTCAATCCCTTGGCCTAAATCAACGGACGAGTCGTGGCGTCGTACTCGTTTGACCGGTTTTGATCTGGAAAAATTTAGTCCCTTTGCAACCGCTGGCGAAGCTGTCACGCGTGACGCGTTAGACAGTGTGCTTCAGAACGAGCTTGATGAGATGGAGTGCGCAGCGAGTATCATCTTTCAAGATGGTGGCGTCCTATATAGTGAGACCCATGCAGATCTGGCCGCCCAAGGAGTGATCTTTACCGATCTTCAAACGGCCGTGAAAGAACACCCGGACTTGGTTAAAGAGTATTTTATGACCGAGGTCGTGAAACCCGATCACAACAAATTTACTGCCCTTCATGCCGCATTGTGGGACACAGGCGCATTTGTATACGTGCCAAAAAATGTAAAGGTCGACCTGCCATTGCAAGTCATTCTCAACCAATCTGCTGGCGTTGGTGGCTATCATCACACGCTAGTTGTGGCCGAAGAAGGGGCCGAGGTATCGGTTGTCGATGAGCTTGTGGGTGGGAAAGATGCATTACAGAGTAGCGTAATTGAACTTGTACAGCGCGACAACAGCACAATGCGCTACATGAATCTGCAAGATTTTGAACACTCTACATGGAATTTTGTCACCGGTCGTGCCGCAATCGGTCGCGACACAGATCTGCGTTGGATCCAGATTAGCTGGGGCAGCCGTCTCACCAAAGCATTCCTCGACCTTGATTTAATGGGTACAGGTGGTCATGCCGAATTATTGGGTATCTACTTCCCCTCGGGTCGACAGCACATTGATCACGAAACGTTACAGATCCACCGTGCGCCAAGCTGCTTTAGCGATCTGCTCTTCAACGGTGCATTAAAAGATAAGGCGCGTAACGTCTACATGGGCGTTATCCGCGTACACAAAGATGCACAGCAGACTGATGCATTCCAGCGTAACGGCAACCTGATCCTTGACAGCACCGTGCGTACAGACAGCATCCCCGGGCTAGAGATCGAAGCCGACGATGTACGCTGTACGCACGCCGCAACCGCCTCGCAGGTAGAAGATGAATATGTTTTCTACTTGATGGCGCGCGGATTGTCCCGTTCGCAAGCCGAATATATGATCGTGCAGGGCTTCTTCCAAGCTGTGTTGGATCGTGTACCGGTCGAGAGCGTAGTCCGCAAGTTGGAGCGCGTGATCGAGCGCAAGATTGGCGGATAAGTAAGCATATAATGCCAGTAAGTTAAGGATTCCCACTGTTCCCAACGGATCCATGATCCGTTAGCTTAGACGGAACAATCAAGGATGGCCCCGTCGGGCTACGGACCCGACTAGAGCTTAACTTATTAATTTTGAGGCAGCTAATGGGCCACAACTTTGGGCTAATAGAAGCAAATAGCTAATTCTGTTAGATTTTGTGGGATATCAATTTGTTTGAAAAAGATGATTTAGGCTTGTATGGGCATGATATATCGTGCCCACTATGTATCTGAGCGTTCACTCACGATGTCATTCCTGCGTAGGCAGGAATCCAAAGTCGCTCAAGTAGACCCCAGCCGAGTTTATCCTCGCGGAGGCCAGGGCTGGGGTGACATCGAATTATCAGGTTTCAAATGCCCCTACGAACTCGCTCGCTAATCACTGGACATTCCCGCCAAATCTGGTAGAAGTAGGCAATCAGTAATTTAAATACATGATGGGTGGTCCACAATACTTTTATATTGCGGGTCACCCATTTTTCTAAAAAAACCTAATTCTTTGGAGAGAGAAGACTATGTCAATTAAATCAAAGGGGTATGCCCACCCCGAAGTACTTGTTAGTACCGAGTGGGTTGCCGAAAATCTAAATAATGAAAATGTACGCCTAATCGAAAGCAATGAAGATGTGCTGCTCTATGATGTTGGGCACATTCCTGGTGCGGTGAAGGTAGATTGGCACACAGACCTAAATGATGCGATCGTTCGCGACTATGTTGGTCAAGCCGATTTTGAAGCGCTGTGTCGCAAACTAGGCATTGATGAGAACACAACCGTGGTCTTCTATGGCGATAAGAATAATTGGTGGGCGACCTATGCATTTTGGGTCTTCAAGCTCTTTGGGTTCGACAACGCCAAGGTAATGGATGGTGGTCGCACCAAATGGACAAGCGAAGGCCGCGAGATGACGCGCGAAAAGCCAAGTTATGCCGAATCAAACTTTAGCGCCAATCCACGCGACGACGCCCCAATTCGCGCCATGCGCGACGAGGTGTTAACGCACGTCAAGGCAAACAAGCCGCTGGTAGATGTACGCAGCCCAGGCGAATATAGCGGCGAACTGCTGCATATGGCCGACTATCCCCAAGAGGGAGCAATGCGTGGTGGTCATATCCATGGTGCAAAGAGTGTACCATGGTCGCGCGCTGCCAATGAGGACGGTACATTCAAAAGCGCTGCCGAACTGCGGGAAATCTACGAAGCTGAGCAGGGGTTTTCTTCTTCTGACGAAGTAATTGCCTATTGCCGCATCGGCGAACGCAGCAGTCACAGTTGGTTTGTGTTGACCTATTTGCTTGGTTACAAAAATGTACGCAACTACGACGGCTCGTGGACAGAGTGGGGCAACAGCGTCGGAATGCCAATCGAGAAGTAATAAAAGTTGACGAGTAGCAAAGTTGAAAAGTTGAAAGGGAGGGAAAGTGGCAATACGCATCCTGCTACTTTTCCATTCTATAACTCTACCATTTTTCAACACTGCTACTCTTTAGCCTCACATCTTTTCAACCCTGTAACCTTTAACTATGAACATAAGCCAAACAACAACCTTTGCCGAAACCCTGCGTCAGCAGTTCCCGATTTTGCAGCGCAAGATCCACGATAAGCGGCTTATTTATTTAGATAATGCTGCGAGCAGCCAAAAGCCACTTGCCGTAATAGAAGCGCTGGACAGCTACTATCGCCAGACAAATTCAAACGTCCATCGTGGGGTCCACACGCTAAGCGAAGAGGCAACTGCTGCGTACGAAAATGCGCGACTGCGGGTGGCACGTTTTATCAATTCGCCGAGCGACAAGCAGGTGATCTTCACCCGCGGAACAACCGACAGCATCAACCTAGTTGTGCAAAGTTGGGGGCGCGCCAATCTCGGGCCGGGCGACGAGGTGCTGATCACCGAGATGGAGCATCACAGCAACATTGTACCGTGGCAAATCTTGCGCGACCAGCTTGGCTTTACGTTGCGCTACATCCCGATTACGCCCGACGGTCTGCTCGACTTGAGTGATCTGGAGACGCTGCTCAACAAGAAGACGAAGATGCTCAGCTTTGTCCATGCTAGCAACGTGGTTGGCACCATTAATCCAGTGGAAAAATTGGTGAAAGCCGCGCGATCTGTCGGTGCACTGGTCCTAATCGACGGTGCGCAGAGCATTCCGCACATGCCGGTGGACGTGCAAGCCTTGGATGCCGACTTCTTCGTTTTTAGTGGCCACAAGATGTGTGGCCCCACAGGTATAGGCGTGCTCTACGGCAAGCGCGATCTGCTTAATGCGATGCCCCCATTTATGGGCGGCGGCGACATGATCCGCGAAGTGAGAATGTCGGACAGTACGTGGAACGATCTGCCCTATAAGTTCGAAGCTGGCACGCCCGCAATCGCCGAAGTAATTGGCTTGGGCGCAGCGGTCGACTTTTTGGCCTCGGTAGGTATGGAACAGATTGAAGCGCATGAGCACGCGTTGACGACTTACATGGTAGAGAAGCTAGAGCAAATCGAAGGGTTGCAAATGCTTGGCCCCGGTGCGAATCAGCGCGGTGGTCTGGTCGCCTTTACGTTGGGGGATGTCCATCCGCACGATCTCTCCTATGCGCTGGACCAGGATGGCGTGGCGATTCGAGCGGGGCACCACTGTGCGCAGCCGATCCACGATAAGTATGGCATTGCCGCCAGCGCACGCTCTAGCGTTTATCTATACAACACGCCCGCAGATATTGATCAGTTGGCTGTTTCGTTAGAGAAGGCAATCGAGATGTTTACTTTTTAAGTTTGGAGTTTATGGTAAATGGATGATGCATTTTTTCGTGAAGCAATTATCGATCATTACAAATACCCGCGTCGGAAAGGCTCTTTAGAGAATCCGGATATTACATATAAGGATCACAATCCATTTTGTGGCGATGAGCTAACGATAGAGCTAAAGATCGAGGACGATGTTGTCGTGGACGCGGCATTTGACGGGCGCGGCTGTTCGATTAGCCAAGCAACGGCCAGTATGGTGATGGAAGAGATTGTGGGCACGCATATCGACGAGATAAAGAAATGGGATAAGGAATATATCCTAGAACTACTGGGCATTGAACTCGGTCCTGTGCGTTTAAAATGTGCCCTTCTTTCGCTAAAGGTATTAAAGGCTGGCGTTTGGGGATTGGAAGAGTGGCCCGAGTAGATAATATAGTCTGAACAATTTGAATAAGGCCATTCCAAAAAATTAAAACATACGGTATGGCCGGAATCTAAACCAAAAAATTGCTAAAATCCGTATAATTATTTTTCTGGTTTAGCCTAAATAAAGAGAGTAAAATGAGTGAATTTATCAAAGTCGCGGCGGTGAACGAAATACCCGTAGGTCAGAGCAAATTAGTCGAAGTCGATTATGTGCGTGTGGCGCTCTTTAACATCGAGGGTGAGCTGTTCGCCATTGAAGATGTCTGCACGCATGACGGCGGCCCGTTGGTTGAGGGCGAAGTGAGCAACGGCTGCGAGGTAATTTGTCCACGCCACGGCGCGCGGTTTGACATTCGAACGGGCAAGGCGTTAAGCTTCCCTGCATTTGAAGCAACAAATACATATGAAGTAAAAATTGATGGGGACGATATACTGATCGAGTCTCCAGTTTAGTTTGAAAAAGTGAAAATTCGTCAGGATGAAGGGGTGAGACAATTTATGTCTCCAACTCATCCTATCACCTCTTCATCTCTTCAGTTTTCCGGAGGAAATACATTATGGCACTACCAACACCAGAAGAAGTTCGAGGCATAATTCAAGAAAAAGTTCAAGATCCTGAGTTGATGATGAATATCGTTGATATCGGGCTAATTTACGGCGTGGAGATATCGGACGAGAAATCTGCCGAGATCACAATGACGTTAACAAGTCCAGGCTGTCCGGCTGGCCCACAAATTATTAGCGACGTACAGCGCGAGACGCACACCGCATTTCCCGACCTTTCCGAGGTCAATGTGCATTTGGTCTGGTCACCATTTTGGAACCCAGAGATGATGTCGCAAGATGCACGGGATGAGCTGGGCATTTTCTAGAGAAATTGCAGAAGTAGACTTTTAAAAATAAGACCTTTGATTCGCAGCAGAACCATGTGTGAAACAAAGGTCTTTTTCGCATTTTAATTTTGAACTGTATGAATCGGCCGCCCTTAATACCACTACATAATGATGAATCTCTCTTGCATTTAAAGCTAGAAAAGTTCCGCAAGATTGAAACTGACAAACTTGTGAAATCACTTGCACCAGAGCAGGATGGCTCGCTCAAAACTAGGGCCGACGGTAAGATTGTCGATGGATATCATCGGATCAAGGTTCTACGAGATAGAGGGGTTGATGTCGACTCGTTACCCAGAGAGATTATTCCACGGAGCTTGTAAATGAACAAAATCTATTGGATTGAGGCGCAATCTTTGCCTACTGCGTCTGGGCGATTGGCTATTGTTGCCCGTCCACGTGGTAACGATTGGTTGCTTGAGGATTTACAATCATTACATCATGCTGGGATTAATGTGCTTGTTTCCTTTTTAGAGTCATTTGAGCAATCAGAGTTAGGACTTGCTGCTGAGGAAACTGCGGCTCGCGATCTTGGGATCGAGTACAAAAATTATCCTATAACAGATCGTGAAACCCCAGAATCTTTATTCGAAACGCAACGCTTTATTAGGCAACTAACGACGTTGTTATTTGAGGGTAAAAATATAGGCGTTCATTGCCGACAAAGCGTTGGTCGAGCCGGTTTTATCAGTGCGGCAATTTTAGTAGAAAACGGGTATTCCATAAATGAGGCGTTTCAAGCTGTTGAAGCAGCGCGAGGCTGTTCTGTACCTGACACCGAAGAGCAGCGGCAGTGGGTTGAGAAATACGCGAAGATGAAAGAGTTCGCTTTCCAAATAAATCTGTAACTCGCTTTCTCACCTTTTACCGCTTTTTCTCTCCTCACCTCACATCAATCCCGTTAAACCGTGACTAAATAATTGCATCATAAATGGATTGCGGTGTGGTGGCACGTGGTCAAAGCTTTGAATAATCAGCTTAGCCTGGGCGGCTGCATCTTGATTTCCGGCGATTTCTAACCATGGCCCTTGCAGCTTGAGCCCGTTATGCAGCCCATTGATCAGAATTTGATAGTCTGGCCACTGCACGAGATCTGCCAAAACGTTGGCGGCGATCTCGATCACATCGTCCTCTGGGTTGAGCGTAAGGTGTTTGCGGATAGCTTGTAGAACCATCTGCTGTTGAATTAACCAACTGGCCATAGCAGGATTTGTCAGAAGTTTTTCTGCTGCGGCGTTAATTTCTTGCTGCGTAATATCTAGTTTGGCCGCAGGCGTTTGAAAATACGACTTGAGCCCTTCATCCACTTGTGGTGCGTCGAATTGCCAAATCAGATCATTGTAGAGCATATATTCTCCAAACAAATTCTGCACCGCTCTCTCTTCCCAGTGAACGAGCAGCGCCTGTTGGATTAGCCACCTTGCATAATCAAATGGAACTTCGAGGTAGACCAAGGGAACTTCTCCATCTGACGCCATGCTGATCAACTCGCCAATCGGCTTTGATGGCGGCAACGAAGAGGATTCCACATGCTCATTTCCGTAGACCTGCAAAATGCCTAACTCTATGTTAATGACGATGGAGAGATAGATGCTGTTGTCTGGTTTGCCCTTTGGACTGTGGAGCAGCCAAATAAGCTGATTGCCGCTGGCCTCGGCTGGGCTAAGTAATGCTCGCCAGCCGTCCGTGGTTGGTGGTTGATAGGTGTTGCCGGTGAACTTAAGTTTGCGCAACGCCCGTGTTGCTTCCTGCGCTAGCGGCTCTGGTAATGTAAACTGGAGCGTATGCAGCGCCTTTAATAGGCCATCACCTGCATCTTCGTAACTCAAGCGGGTTAACTGCTTTAGCGCCATGCGGGCCACTGCTGCACGGTCATCTTGGGCAATTAGACGCAGCATCTCTATCTGATCGATTTGGGGTAAGCGCTCGATTTGGCTCAGGACGATTTCGGCGACGGCTTCTTCTTCATCGCGCATCTGCGTTACATATTCAAGCAGGATGTAACGATTTTGGTGACCCTCTTCTATCGCTTCGCAGAGGCTCTGAAACGCTATTTCGTCGGTGTCTTGCAGATCGCCGAGTAGCGCCGGAGAGACCGTTTCGCTTAGGAAACGCTCTAAAATTGAGACGCAGTTGAGACGCAGTTGGGTTGACAAATTTCGATTTGCCACCGTACTGCGCAGCGCGGCAACGATCTGCTCTGGTGGCAGCAGGGACGATAAATGACCCAATCCGCCGCGCATTTGGCTGTTCTTCGTATCCAGATATTTCATTAATGTACTGATAATCAGATCAACTGGATACTCGCGTGTGATCTGGCGGACTGCTTCGAGCAACTCGGCTTGTGTTTCGGTGTTTGCAATATTGGCAAACGCTTCGTTGAGTTGCCTGCGCTGTTGAAATGAATTAATTATTTTTTCGCTCATTGCTGCTTTGGGGTATTCTCTCGATTACGGGTGGGTGATTCCAATGTCAGTGTGCTTAAAACGTGCCGCTGATTATAGCATATGATACACTTTATATACTTATGTCTCAAGCACTCTATCGTAAATGGCGTAGCCAAACATTTGAAGAAGTGATCGGTCAAGAGCACGTTACTCAAACATTGCGTAATGCATTGAATGAGGATCGTGTTGCGCACGCCTATCTCTTTTCTGGCCCGCGTGGAACGGGGAAGACAAGCAGCGCGCGCATTTTAGCCAAGGCGATTAATTGCGAAGCGGAAAAAGCGCTGCGCCCCTGCAACGTGTGCGCCACGTGCATTGCGATTAACGAAGGGCGGATGCTTGATCTGATTGAGATCGATGCGGCGAGCAACAATGGTGTGGAGGACATTCGTGAATTGCGCGATAAGGTTAGCTTTCGACCAAGCGAAGGGCGCTATAAGATCTATATTATCGACGAAGTTCACATGTTGAGCAACAGCGCGTTTAATGCTTTGCTTAAAACATTGGAAGAGCCGCCACCACACGCGCGATTTGTGCTTGCAACAACGGAGCCGCACAAAATTCCAGCTACGGTACTGAGCCGCTGTCAACGTTTTGATTTCCGCCGGATTCCCGTGCCAGAGATTGTTGGCCATTTGCAGACTATCACCGAAGCTGAAAAGTTTATGGCAGATGAAGATGCGCTGACGGCCATTGCGCGTAGTGCGCAGGGCTGTATGCGCGATGCGGTTAGTTTGCTTGATCAGATGTTGAGCTATGGTACGGAGACTGTTTCGCTCGAACAGGTGCAGCAGGTACTTGGCGCGGTGAATGCAGAGACCGTTTCGGCGCTGGTCGATGCGCTGGCTATTAAGGATGTTGGGGCCGGTCTCACGCTGATCCAGCAGCTTCTGTCGGACGGGTCGAGCCTGGTTGAATTTTGTCATCAGGTTATCGAGCAGCTGCGCGGAGTGCTGGTTTTGCAGATGACGCAAAATGCTGCACTTTTGAATGATTTGCCGAAAGACGTTATCGCACAGATGCAGGCACAGGCTAAGCAAATTCCGCAGGCGACGACTATCTTTGCGATTAAGCGCTTTAGCGAGGCGATTGCGGATCTGAAAGGGGGCTATCAACCGCAACTGCCATTAGAGATGGCGCTGATCGAGTCGATGCAGGGCGCACCTGTAACGGCCCCGAGCGCGCTGGTCCAACCCGTGGCTGTAGCTGCTGCCGTGGCAAACGCTCCCGCATCAGCGGCCGCGACAGAGAGCGCGACCCCCGCTGTGGCTGCACCTTCACCTGCCCAGAATGTTGCGTCGGTTTCTCCAAAGAAAGAGACGATTCAATCGTCTGCTAATAACGGAGCGAATGACGCGGCTAATGATGAGAGCGAGGATGAATTGCCGCCGCTGGACGAAGCTGCGATTAAGAAGTTGCAGTCGCAATGGAAGACTTTTTTGGGCACTGTGCGCGAACAGCTCGGAATTAAAGTTCGAGGTGGGCTAAATTCGGTTCGAGATATTGTGGTGGGCGAGACGTCGGTTGTGCTGGCCTTTGGCAACAATTCATTTTCGCGTGATATGATCGATGCACCCGAAACGCGTGATCAGGTGGCGGCGCTGCTTTCTGAATTTTTGGGACGCAAAATGCTGCTGGAATGCCAGGTTGGTGATAAGGCTCGCTTGTCTAGCAGCGAACGGGCAATCACGCAGGATGTTAGCGATGAAGGACCGGATCCGCTGGTGGAGTATGCGGTGAATGAGTTAGGCGCTGAAGTTGTTGAATAAGAGTATAAATAGATACGGAGAATAATTTTATGGCAAAGAAAAAGAAGAATGCACGCGGTGGTGGCAAACGTGGTGGATTAGGTGGCGGTTTACCCGGTATGGGTGGCATGGGTGGCGGCGGTATGGGCAACCTAATGAGCCAGATGCAAAAGCTACAAGAGGAGATGGAAAAAACGCAGGAAGCATTGGGCGATGAAGAGGTAACTGGTACCTCGGGCGGCGGTATGGTTACTGTGGTGGCGACTGGTGATCAGCAAATTAAGTCTATTAAGATCAAGCCCGAGGCTGTGGACCCGGATGATGTGGAGATGTTGGAAGATCTGGTGATGGCCGCAATAGCTGAGGCGCTGCAAAAGGCGAATGCACTGTCGGAAGATCGCATGGGGGGCTTGACTAGTGGGATGGGTCTGCCGCCAGGGTTGGGTTTGTAGATTATGCAGCAGATGCTTGCTGAGCCGGTCACAAAGGTGATTGATGCATTTAGCCGTCTGCCGGGAATCGGCCCGAAGTCGGCTAGTCGCTTGGCTTATTTCCTCTTGCGCAGCGATAGTGCAATTGCGCTCGATTTGGCGAAGGCGTTAGAGGAGCTTAAGGAGAAGACGCTTTTTTGCGCGGTCTGCTACAATATTGCGGATCGCAATCCGTGTGGGGTCTGTGCAGACGCGCAGCGGGAACGGTCGCTGATTTGCGTGGTAGAAGAGCCGCTGGATGTGCAGGCGCTTGAACGAACGCGTGAATTTAATGGCTTGTATCATGTGCTGCATGGTGCAATTTCTCCGGCGGATGGTGTTGGTCCCGATGATTTGAAGGTGAATGAGCTTTTGCGGCGGATTCAGCAGGGGGACAATGCTGGGAAAGCGGCGGAGAGTGAATTTGAGGATGGCGGTGCGCCCGAGGATGCCGAAGAGGTGAGCGATGCGCAGCGCATTTTGGCCGCGGTGCAGACGCAGCCGATCCGCGAGATTGTATTGGCAACGAATCCAAATGTAGAGGGAGAAGCGACGGCGATGTATATTTCGCGTTTGCTCAAGCCGCTGGGAATTCGGGTGACGCGGCTGGCGCGCGGATTGCCGATGGGCGCTGATCTAGAATATGCGGATGAGGTGACGCTTGGTCGTGCACTTTCTGGGCGGAGTGAGATGTAGTAAGAAAAGGCGAAGGCTGAAAAGAAAGGCGGAGGCTGAGGGGCGCGTGCGTGATACGTGAACTAGCCCAGATTATTGTTGTGTTGCTGGGAGCGGAACGGTTAGATAGTATAGCCGTTGATTACCGATAAGCGGAGAGAGCATCGGAAGGTATACGCAGCTGGATACAACCCGCGCGCGTCGCTTTGACCAAGGCTTGAGCCGAGCGTCCGTGAAATTGCAAACCAGTGCAACGCACGCGAGTTATGCCCATGCAACTTGCCCAACTGCATGTACCCTTAGCTGCTACCTCCGCTCAATCAAACGGCTCGCATAAACCCGAATTTTAGGCTAAACGTTGCATTAGGTTATCCGACCGATAGGGCCCCTGTACAACGGCCGCAGCCTGAGTTAGTTCACGCACCACGCACCACGATTTTTTACCAATACCAAATTCTTGGATTAACTAAAAACTATGTTGACATCAGAAAGTTGTTTTGATCATTTGAAAGAAGTGATTGACCCAGAGATTTTTCAGAATATTGTGGATTTAGGGCTCGTTTATGGCTGTGATGTGCGTGAGGATAATTCGGTGGATGTGACGATGACATTGACGACGCCACATTGCCCGATGGGGCCGCAGATTATTGAAGATGTGCAGAATACGTTGAAGAAGTATGGCGCGCCCGAAGTGGATGTGACGATTGTTTGGGAACCTGTGTGGACGCCTGATTCGATGACGGATGAGTTAAAGAGCATCTTGGGGCTTGATGAGGAAGAGGATGAGTTTGTTTATGTGCCACCACCAACTCCGCCTGCGCCGCCGAAGAAAAAAGGACTGTTAAGCCGCCTGTTTGGGGGGTGATTGCGACTATGAATGCTAAAATTTATGCGCACCGCGGCGCACGGCGGGCCGCTCCCGAGAATACAATGCCCGCTTTTGAGAAGGCGCTGGAGATGGGCGTGGATGGCGTGGAGCTGGATGTGCAGTGCAGCGCTGATGGGCAGTTGATGGTGATCCATGATTTCCACTTGGATGATTTAACCGATGGAACGGGACTGGTGCGCGAGCAGCGCGCGGCTGAGTTGATGAAGCTTGATGCGGGCAGCCATTTTTCGGCTGATTATGCGGGTGTTGCGATCCCAACTTTGGACGAGGTAATGGATCTGCTGCAAGATCGATGCATTGTGAATATTGAGATTAAGAGCAACAATCCTGAAGGCGGCGCAGAAGTGGAACCCCTTGTGGACCTTCTCACCCGTCGCAATCTGCATGAGCAGGTGATTGTTTCGAGCTTTAATCCGACATCGCTGATCAAAATGCGCTATATGATGGCCGAGATTCAGATTGGGTTACTCTACTATGAACCCCTACCGCCCCATTTGCGCGAGGCGTGGATGAGCTGGATTATTAATCCGCAAGCGCTGCACCCACACTATGCGCTGGTTGATGATGCGCTGTTGGCATGGGCGGCTCAGGAGGGGTATGCGGTGAATACGTGGACAGTGAATGAAGTTGCGGATGCGCGTCGACTGGCGCAGTTGGGTGTGGATGTGATCATGACGGATTTGCCGGATGTGATGATCGACGCGCTGCGGTCGTAATTTTTATGACTGAAGCGTCTGCCCCAGGCAAGATAATTTTATGTGGCGAACATGCTGTCGTCTATGGTCAGCCCGCGTTGGCCATACCGGTGTGGGATGTGAGCGCCACAGTTACTGTTTCTGATCGTTCCCCCAATGCAGATTTCCCAAATGTAGATTCTCTAAGTAAAGAGTCCCCCTGTACAGATAAGTCTGGCTGCATAATTATTGCCCACGATATTGATCAAATGATTTGCTTGCAGGATGCGCCTGTGGATAATCCGTTGGCGGTTGCGGCACGCCTAGCGTTTGCTGAGTTGGAGATTGAATCGCCACCAAATTGGCGCGTGGATGTGCATAGTACAGTTCCGATTGCCGGGGGGCTGGGGAGCGGAGCTGCGGTCAGTGCGGCGCTAGTCCGCGGGGTGTGTGCGCACGCGGGGGTAATGTTGCCGGATGCGAGAGTGAGTAAGCTGGTCTACGAGACGGAGATGTTGCATCACGGTACGCCGAGCGGGATCGATAATAGCGTGATTGCGTACGGCGCGCCGGTGTGGTTTGTGAAGGGGACCGAGCCAGTCCCCTTTGTGCCGCAGCTTGCATTTACGTTATTAATTGCCGATAGCGGCGTTCCTGGGCCAACGCGCGAAACGGTGGGCGACGTACGACGCGCGTGGCAAGCCGAACCTGAGCGGTTGGGTGCGTGGTTTGAGCAGATCGGCGACATCGTGCGGCTGGCGCGTGTAATGATTGAGGCTCCAACTGTGAATGGCGCGTTGCCAAAATTGGGCGCTCTCTTTACTCAGAATCAGCAGCTGCTTTCTACATTAGGGGTTAGCTCGCCATTGCTGGATAGATTGATTGATGCGGCTTTGGAGGCTGGG